>Ga0182747_1000186_pt1 | contig 66005 bp, 57 predicted proteins | sample eDN3rd30CBELigBY_FD_128526 | JGI IMG/M metagenome (GOLD analysis project Ga0182747, IMG submission 128526) | Enriched backyard soil microbial communities from Emeryville, California, USA - eDNA 3rd pass 30_C BE-Lig BY (version 2) (version 2) | ecosystem: Environmental > Terrestrial > Soil >... | reverse complement strand
GACCGCCGCGGCCGCGGCGCTGACACTCGCCGCCACCGCCTTCAATGCCACCGCCGCCGACAAGATCAAGGTCGGCTTCATCTATCTCGGCCCGGTCGGCGATCTCGGCTGGACCTATATGCATGAAGTCGGTCGCCAGATGATGGTGAAGGAGCTCGGCGACAAGGTCGAGACGACCTATCTCGAGAACGTCAACGAAGGCCCGGATTCGGAGCGCTCGATCGTGCAACTGGCGCGCACCGGCCACGACCTGATCTTCACCACCTCGTTCGGCTACATGGACCCGACGCTGAAGGTCGCCAAGCAGTTCCCCAAGATCAAATTCGAGCACGCCACCGGCTTCAAGAGCGCGCCCAACATGGGCACCTATTCAGGCCGCTTCTACGAGGGCCGCTACATCCAGGGCGTGATCGCCGGCAAGATGTCGAAGACCGGCACGCTCGGCTACATCGCCTCGTTCCCGATCCCGGAAGTGATTTCCGGCATCAACGCCACCATCCTCGGCGCACAGACCGTCAACCCGAACATCAAGCTCAAGATCATCTGGGTTAACACCTGGTTCGATCCCGGCAAGGAAGCCGACGCCGCCAAGGCGCTGGCCGATCAGGGCGTCGACGTCATCATGCAGCACACCGACTCGCCGGCCGCCATGCAGGTCGCGGCGCAGCGCGGCATCTACGCCTTCGGCCAGGACTCCGACATGATCAAGTTCGGCCCGAAGACCCAGCTCACCGCCATCATCAACAACTGGGGCCCCTATTACGTGAAGCAGGCCAAGGCCGCGCTGGCCGGCACCTGGAAGGCGGAAGACACCTGGGACGGCCTCAAGGAAAAGATGGTGCTGATGGCGCCCTACACCAACATGCCGGATGACGTGAAGGCCTTGGCGGAAAAGACCGAAGCCGCGATCACGTCGGGCGAATTGCATCCCTTCAAGTGTCCGGTCATCGGCCAGGACGGCAAGGAAGTGGAATGCAAGGGCGGCAAGAACCTCGACGCCGGGCAGATCCTCGGCATGAACTTCTATGTGAAGGGCATCGACGACAAGATCCCCGGCGGCAAGTGAGGCTGACGCACTCCACCACAACAACGGTCATGGCCGGGCCGCCCGCAGGGCGAGACCCGGCCATCCCGCTTAGGCGGGCACAGTGCGTTCCTAAGCGAGATGGCCGGGTCAAGCCCGGCCATGACAGCTCAATTCTGCACCATCTTCGCCGCGGCCTGATGGCGGCGCATGAGACCGGCGATATCGAGACCGGGAATGGCGCCGTCGATCACGGTCCAGGCGCCGTTGATCATGACGCGGTCGGCGCGATGCGCGCCGCACAGCACCAGCGCCGCGAGCGGATCGCCGTAACCCGAGAAGCGCAGTTCATCGAGTTTGTAGAGCGCGAGATCGGCCCGCTTGCCGACGGCGATCGCGCCAAGCTCAGGCCGGCCGACGCAGGCCGCCGAGCCTTGGGTCGCCCAGCGCAGCGCATCCTTGTGGCTCACCTTGGTGACGCCGTAGCGCCCGCGCTGCAACAAGAACGCGGCGCGTACCTCCTGCATCAGATTGGATTCATCGTTCGACGCCGAGCCATCGACGCCAAGACCGACGGCAACGCCGGCGCTTTCCAGCTCGCACACCGGGCAGTGGCCCGAGGCCAAGGTCTGGTTCGAGCAGGCGCAATGGCTGATCGACACCTTGCCCTTGGCGAGGCGCGGCATTTCCGCCTTGTCGAAGTGCACGCCATGCGCCAGCCAGGTGCGGTGATTGAGCCAGCCGCAATCTTCCAGATAATCGAGCGGCCGGCAGTTATAGAGCTCAAGGCAGAAGGCGTTCTCGTCCTCGGTTTCGGCGAGATGCGTGTGCAGGCGCACGTCAAGTTTGTCGGCGAGCGCCGCGGTCTTCTTCATCAGCGACGTCGTCACCGAGAAGGGCGAGCACGGCGCCAGCGCCACCTGCGTCATCGCCGCTTCGCCGCGCTGGTGATAGCGCGCCACTACGCGCTCAGAGTCGGCGAGAATGGTGTCCTCGTCCTGCACGACAGAGTCGGGCGGCAGACCGCCATCGCGCTCCGACAGGTTCATCGAGCCGCGCGTCAGCAGCACGCGAATGCCGAGCTTTTGCGCCGCCGCGATTTCGATATCGACGCCGTCCTCGAGGCCCTTCGGGAACACGTAATGATGGTCGGTGGTTGTGGTGCAGCCGGACAACATCAGTTCGGCCATCGCCACCGTGACGGCGGCGTCGAGCGCTTCGGGCGTCATCTTCGCCCAGATCGGATACAGCGCCTTGAGCCAGGGAAACAGTTCGCGGTCGAGCGCGGCCGGGACGGCGCGGGTCAAAGTCTGGTAGAAATGATGATGGGTGTTGATCAGCCCCGGGATGACGACATGATCGCGCGCCTCGAACGCCTTGGCATTCGGCGTCGCCGGTTCGCGGCCCTTGCCGACCAGTTCGACAATCGCGCCGTCCTTGACGACGACGCCGCGTTCGGCGCCGTCAGCGAAAATGGCGAGCGGGTCCTTGATCCACAGTGCGTCGGTCATGCGCTTGTTCCTTCACCGGCATCATATCGGCACTTGCAAGGTCGGGGCCAGCCATCTTCTCTTCTTCACCTCTCCCATAGGGAGAGGTCGACGCGCGATAGCGCGTCGGGTGAGGGGTTACAAACTATCTGGCTCACTTGCCCCCTCACCCCAACCCTCTCCCCGATGGGGAGAGGGAGCGCGCCGAGTTCATGGGAGCTCGGAGTTTCGCCATGGACCTGAACACCATCGCCGAGATCGTCCGCCCAACCGAGCGGAGCGAGATTCCCATATGGCGCGCGGGCGACGCCTTTCTCGCCGGCGGCACATGGCTGTTTTCGGAGCCGCAGCCGCGCTTGCGCCGTTTGATCGACCTGCCCGGCATGGGCGCGGTGCCGCTGCGCTCCACTCCCTCCGGCCTTGAGATCGCCGCGACCTGCACTATCACGCAGCTTGAAAACATGGGCCTGCCGGCTTCGTGGCCGGTGAAGCCGCTGATCGAGCAGTGCTGCAACGCCTTCCTTGCCTCGTTCAAGATCAAGAACGTCGCCACGGTCGGCGGCAATATCGTCATGTCGTTGCCGGCCGGGCCGATGATCTCGCTGTGCGTCGCGCTCGATGGCGAACTCATTATCTGGACGCCGGACGGCGGCAAGCGGCGCGTGAAGGTGATCGACTTCGTCACGGGCAACAATCGCAACACGCTCGGCCCCGGCGAGATCGTCGATACCATCCATCTGCCGGCGGCAGCGCTGACGCGGCGCACCGCGTTCCGGCAAATTTCGCTGACGAATTTCGGCCGCTCCGGCGCGCTGGTGATCGGCACGCTCGACCCAGGCGGCGCGTTTGCTCTCACGGTCACCGCCTCGACGCCGAAGCCGCATCAATTCCGTTTCGACACGTTGCCAGATGCCGACGAACTGATCGCGCGCATCGACAGCGAGATCGCCGGCAACTGGTTCGACGACATTCACGGCCTGCCGGCGTGGCGGCGCGAAATGACTTTGCATTTCGCGCGCGAAATCGTCGCCGAACTCGGCGGAGGCGCGCGATGACCTTCCGCGTCAATGGCAACGCGTTCAATGAGGAGCCCGCGCCGGGCCAGTGCCTGCGCACCTTCCTGCGCCAGCTCGGCCATTTCGGCGTCAAGAAGGGCTGCGACGCCGGCGATTGCGGCGCCTGCACGGTCTATCTCGACGGCGAGCCCGTGCATTCCTGCCTCGTGCCGGCCTTCCGCGCCGAAGGCCATGAGGTGACCACCATCGAAGGCCTCGCAAAAGGCAACGAGCTGCATCCGATGCAGCAGGCCTTCCTCGACGCGCAGGGCTATCAGTGCGGCTTCTGCACCGCCGGCATGATCATGACGGCGGCCGCGCTCAATCAGGAACAGAAGGCCGATCTTGGCCGCGCGCTCAAGGGCAACCTGTGCCGCTGCACCGGCTACCGCGCCATCGAGGATGCCATTGCGGGCCGCTGCGACGCCGCGAAGCCCGAAGCCGGCCGTGGTGTCGGCCACAACGTGCCGGCGCCCGCGGGGCCGGATGTCGTCACCGGCAAGGCGCGCTTCACGCTCGATGTCGCCATCGACGGTCTGCACCACATCAAGCTCGTGCGCTCGCCGCACCCCCATGCGCGCATCAAGGGCTTCGACAAGAGCGCGGCGCTCGCCGTGCCCGGCGTCGTCGCCGTGCTGACGCATGAGGATGCGCCGGCGACGCTCTATTCCAGCGCGCGGCACGAGACCCGCGAGACTGATCCCGACGACACCCGCGTGCTCGACGACGTCGTGCGCTTCATCGGCCAGCGCGTCGCCGCCGTGGTCGCGACGAGCGAAGCCGCCGCCGAGGAGGCCTGCCGCAAGCTCGTCGTCGAATACGACATACTGCCTGCGGTGTTCGATCCGGAAGAAGCGATGCGGCCCGGCGCGCCGCAGCTCCACAACAAGGGCCCGGAAGCGCGCATCCACGACCCGTCGCGCAATCTCGCCGCCGAACTGCACGGCGCGCATGGCAATGTGGAGCAAGGCTTCGCCGAGGCGGACGTCATCCATGAAGGCACCTATTTCGTGCCGCGCGTGCAGCACGCGCATCTGGAAACCTTGTGCGCCATCGCCTGGATCGACGCCGCCGGCCGGCTCAATGTGCGATCCTCGACGCAGGTGCCGTTCCTGACGCGGCTCGAACTGGCGCATGTTTTCGGCCTCGACCGTGACAAGGTGCGCGTCTTCTGCGAGCGCGTCGGCGGCGGCTTCGGCGCGAAGCAGGAAATGCTGACCGAGGACATCGCCGCACTGGCGGCGCTGAAGACCGGCAGACCCGTGAAGCTCGAATTCACCCGCGAGGAGCAGTTCATCGGCGCGACCACGCGCCATCCGATGAAAGTGCGCGTCAAGGTCGGCGCCAAGCGCGACGGCACGCTCACCGCCATGCAGATGCATGTCGTATCCAACACCGGCGCCTATGGCAATCACGGCATGCCGGTGCTCGGCCATGCCTGCTCGGAGTCGATCAGCGTCTATCGATGCGCCAACAAGAGGGTGGATGGCTACGCCGTCTATACCAACACCGTACCGGCCGGCGCGTTTCGCGGCTACGGCCTGCCGCAAGCCGGATTCGCCGTTGAATCCGCGATGGACGAGATCGCGCGCATGATCGGCATGGATGCCATCGAATTCCGCTGCCGCAATGTCGTGCGCAAGGGCGATCCGATGATCGGCCTCGAACAATCGCCCGACGACGTCATCTATGGCAGCTACGGCCTCGACCAGTGCCTCGATCTGGCGCAAGCGGCGATGCTGCGCGGCGACGGCGACGAACCGCCGCCCGGCTGGGCGGTCGGCGAAGGCTATGCGCTGACCATGATCGACACCGTGCCGCCCGGCGGACACTACTCCGACACGTATATCCGACTCGAGGCCGATGGCACGTTCGCCATGACCATCGGTACCGCCGAGTTCGGCAACGGCACCTCGACCGTGCACCGGCAGATCGCGGCCAGCGTGCTGAATGCCAGGCCGACGAGCATCAACGTCAGGCAAAGCGACACCGACCATGGCGGCCACGACACCGGCGCTTACGGCTCCACCGGCACGGTGATCGCCGGCCGCGCCACGCAGTTCGCCGCCGAGGCGATGCGCGATGTGCTGTTGGCATTCGCCGCGAAGCATTCGGGCGTCGATCGAAAGCTTTGCAAACTTTTCGACGGCGCCGTCGAATGCGACGGCAGAGCCATCGCGCTCACGGAGCTGTTCAAGGCGGCGCAAGCGCAGGGCGTCGAGCTCAAGGCGCACGGCACCACCAACGGCATTCCCCGCTCGGTAGCCTTCAACGTGCAGGGCTTCCGCGTCGCGGTGAACCCGGTGAGCGGCGAGGTGAAAATCCTCAAGAGCGTGCAGGCCGCCGACGCCGGCACGGTCATCAATCCGATGCAATGCCGCGCTCAGGTCGAAGGCGGCGTGGCGCAGGCGCTCGGGGCCGCGATGTTCGAGGAGGTCGTCATCGACGATGGCGGCCGCGTCACCAATCCGTCATTCCGGCATTACCGCATCCCGGCCTTTGCCGATGTGCCCCATACCGAAGTGCTGTTCGCCAGGACCTCGGACGAGCTCGGGCCGTTCGGCGCCAAGTCGATGAGCGAAAGCCCGTACAATCCGGTGGCCGCGGCGCTGGCCAGCGCCATCCGCGACGCCACCGGCGTGCGGTTCTATCGCCTGCCGCTCAAGCCAGACCGGATTCATGAGGGATTGAAGGCAGCCGCCGAGCCGTAGCCCGGATGAAGCGCAGCGAAATCCGGGAACGCCGCTCCCCGCATTGCGCTTCGCTCCATGCGGGCTACAGGCCGTCGCCGGTTCGTAACCAAGTCAGGCTAAATGTCTGGAAGTTGTGCCATTTTGAGCGCCCAATGGACGCGCAGGCGGCCCGGAATTTGCTTGGTTAATGGGCAAACGTTTCGGCCGCAAAGCGATTAGAGTTGGCTCCGAGCATCAGGGTTACGGGTATCCATGTCCATCCTCGCCGGCCTGCATCATTTCACCAGTTACAAATACGACCGGCCCATCGCCCTCGGCCCGCAGATCGTGCGGCTGCGCCCGGCGCCGCACAGCCGGACCAAGATTCCGAGCTATTCGCTGAAGGTGACGCCGGCCGAGCACTTCGTGAACTGGCAGCAGGACCCGCACGGCAACTGGCTCGCCCGCTTCGTCTTCCCGGAGAAGACCACCGAGTTTTCCGTCACCGTCGATTTCACCGCCGACCTCGAAGTCATCAATCCGTTCGACTTCTTCGTCGAGCCTTATGCCGACAAGTGGCCGTTCGCCTATGGCGATGAACTCAAGGACGATCTGACGCCCTATCTTAAAGCCGAGCCGGCCGAACCGCTGTTGCAGGCGCTGATCGACTCGATCCCGCGCGAGGCGCCCAACACCGTCAACTTCATCGTCGATCTCAACCAGCGCCTCAACAAGGCCGTCAAATACGTCGTGCGCCTGGAGCCGGGCGTGCAGACGCCGGACGAAACGTTGTCGTGTGGCAGCGGCTCGTGCCGCGACTCTGCGTGGCTGATGGTGCAGCTCCTGCGCCACATCGGTCTCGCCGCGCGCTTCGTCTCCGGCTACCTGATCCAGCTTCGTCCCGATCTGAAATCCCTCGACGGCCCGAGCGGTACCGAAGTCGATTTCACCGACCTGCACGCCTGGACTGAAGTCTATCTCCCGGGCGCCGGCTGGATCGGCCTCGATCCGACATCGGGCCTGCTGTGCGGCGAAGGCCATATCCCGGTGGCGGCGACTCCGCATTATCGCTCCGCCGCGCCGATCACCGGTTTGGTCGAGCCGGCCGAAGTCACTTTCGCGTTCGAGATGAAAGTCGATCGCATTGCCGAGCGGCCGCGTGTCACTTTGCCGTTCTCCGATGAAGCCTGGGCTGCGCTCGATCAACTCGGCGACAAGGTCGATGCCGACCTCAATGCCTGGGATGTGCGGCTCACCATGGGTGGCGAACCGACTTTCGTTTCCATCGACGACTACCAATCCGCCGAATGGAACACGGCGGCGCTCGGGCCGCAGAAGCTCAAGCGCGCCGACGATCTCATTCAGCGCCTGCGCACGCGCTTCGCGCCGGGCGCGCTGCTGCATTACGGCCAGGGCAAATGGTATCCGGGCGAAGAACTGCCGCGCTGGGCCTATTCGCTGTATTGGCGCCGCGACGGGGAGCCGATGTGGCAGAACCTCGATCTCATCGCGCGCCAGCCGACGACGCCGCCGCCGACATCGCTCGATCTGCAGAGCTTTGCCGAGACCGTCGCGGCGCGCATCGGCATCACCGCCGATTTCGTGCAGCCTGTCTATGAAGACCCGGCCGAGCGCCTGCTGAAGGAAGGCGCGCTGCCGGACAATATCGACCCGGCCAATCCCAAGCTCGATGATGCCGCCGAGCGCAACCGCATCATGCGCACCTTCGAGCGAAAGCTGACGCATCCGGCCGGCTTCGTCATTCCGGTGCAGCACTGGACCGCGAAGGCCGGCGGCGGCTGGCTGTCGGAAGTGTGGCGCACGCGGCGCGGCCGGCTTTATCTGATCCCCGGCGATTCACCGGCCGGCTTTCGTCTGCCGCTCGGGCAGTTGCCGTATATAGCTCCGACCGATTATCCCAATCCAATCCCGGCCGATCCGTTCAGCGATCATCCGGCGCTGGCGGCGGTCGCCGCGGCCGCCGAGCCCGGCAAGGCGCCGCCTTTGCAGCCGGAAACACTGGTCGCGCAGACCAGCCCCGGCGCGCTGTCGGAACTGCAGTCGCGGAACTTCCCGGTGCGCACCGCCGTGACCATGGAAATCCGTGATGGCAAATTATGCGTGTTCATGCCGCCGACCAACCGGCTGGAGGAATATCTTGAACTCCTGAGCGCGGTGGAGGAAACCGCGGCATCGCTGAATATCCCCGTTCATATCGAGGGTTACGCGCCGCCGAACGATCCGCGCATCAACGTCATCAAGGTCACGCCCGATCCGGGCGTCATCGAGGTGAATGTCCATCCGGCCGCGAACTGGCGCGAAGCCGTCGAGATCACCAAGGGCCTTTACGAGGACGCGCGGCAGGCGCGGCTCGGCACCGACAAATTCATGACCGATGGTCGCCATACCGGCACCGGCGGCGGCAATCATGTTGTATTAGGCGGACAATTCGCGTCGGACTCGCCGTTCCTGCGACGGCCCGACGTGCTGAAGAGTCTGGTGCTGTACTGGCAGCGCCATCCCTCGCTGTCCTATCTGTTCTCCGGCCTGTTCATCGGCCCGACCAGCCAGGCGCCGCGCATCGACGAAGCGCGCATGGACATTCTCTACGAACTCGAAATCGCGATGTCGAACGTCCCGGCGCCGGGCAGCGGCTATGCGCCGCCGCCGTGGCTCACCGATCGCCTCTTCCGCAACATCCTGGTCGATGTGACGGGCAACACCCATCGCACCGAAATCTGCATCGACAAGTTGTTCTCGCCGGACGGCCCGACCGGCCGCCTCGGCCTCGTCGAATTCCGCTCCTTCGAAATGCCGCCGGATCACCGCATGTCGCTGGCGCAGCAACTGCTGCTGCGCGCGCTGGTGGCGTGGTTCTGGCGCGAGCCGCAGGACGGCAAACTGGCGCGCTGGGGCACCGCCCTGCACGACCAGTTCATGCTGGAGCATTTCGTCTGGAGCGACTTCCTCGACGTGCTCGACGACTTGAAGCGTGCCGGCTATGCGTTCGATCCGGTTTGGTTCGATGCGCAGCGGCAGTTTCGCTTCCCGCGCTATGGCGTCGTCGAACATGGCGGCGTCTCGCTTGAACTGCGCCACGCGCTGGAGCCCTGGCATGTGCTCGGCGAGGAAGTCGCTGGCGGCGGCACGACGCGCTTCGTCGACTCCTCGGTCGAGCGCCTTCAGGTCAAGGTCGAAGGCTTCAACGACGCGCGCCACGCCGTCACCTGCAACGGCCGGCGGCTGCCGCTGCGCTCCACCGGCCGCAACGGCGAGGCTGTGGCCGGCCTTCGCTTCAAGGCGTGGAATCTGTCGGCGGCCTTGCAGCCGACCTTGCCCGTCAACGCACCGCTCACCTTCGATATCGTCGATCTGTGGAGCCGGCGCTCGCTCGGCGGCTGCGTCTATCACGTGGCGCATCCGGGCGGCCGCAACTACGAGACATATCCTGTGAACTCCTACGAGGCGGAAGCCCGCCGGCGGGCGCGATTCGAGGATATCGGCCATACTGGCGGCCGCTACGAGCCGCCCCAGGAAATGCCGTCGCGCGAATATCCCTATACGCTTGACCTGAGACGGCCGGGCTGGCTCTAACCCATTCAGATGGCACCGCCACGCGACAACACGGCAGCGGACACGACCGCACAGGATCCGGAAGCAAGCCTCGCGCAATTCGTGGCCGGCTATCGGCCCCTGCCCGGCGTTGTCGACGAGATGATGGATGCCGACGGCCGCGTGCGGCCGCATTGGCAAACCTTGCTGTCGCAGTTCGCCGCTTTGGGCGCCGACGAGATCGGCCGCCGCTTTGCCGCCGCCGACCGCTATCTGCACGACTCGGGCGTTTTCTATCGCGTCTATGAGGACCCGGCTGGCGCCGAGCGGCCCTGGCCGCTCAGCCATGTGCCGCTCATCATCGATCCGACCGAATGGAAGGCGCTGGAGGAAGGTCTCATCCAGCGCGCTGGCCTGCTCGAAGCCGTGCTCGCAGATTCCTATGGCCCCGGCGAACTGACGCGCGACGGCCGCCTGCCCGCGGCGCTGGTTGCCGGCAATCCTGAATTCCTGCGCCCGCTGGTCGGCGTGGAGCCGCCGGGCGGCGCGCATTTGCGATTCTACGCGGTCGATATCGGCCGGGGCCCCGACGGCCGCTGGTGGGTGCTGGGCGACCGCGCGCAGGCGCCATCCGGCGCCGGCTACGCCATCGAGAACCGGCTGGCGCTGTCGCGCGCCATGCCGGACGTCTATTCGAAGACGCGCGTCGAGCGCGTCGCGCCGTTCTTCCAGGCCTTTCAAGCCGAGCTGTTCGAATACAACCGGCAGGACGACGCGCGCGTCTGCCTCCTGACGCCCGGGCCGCTCAACGAAACCTATTTCGAGCACGCGTTTCTCGCGCGCTATCTCGGCCTGCTGCTGGTCGAAGGCGAAGACCTGATCGCGCGCGAAGACGGCGTTTTCATCCGCACCATCTCCGGCCTGCGCCGCACCGAAGTGCTGCTGCGCCGTATCGACGCCGACTTCGCCGACCCGCTCGAACTCAATGCCGCCTCGCGCCTCGGCGTCGCCGGGCTCGTTCAGGCGGTGCGCGACGGCAAGGTGGTGATCGCCAATGCGCTCGGCGCCGGCTTCGTCGAGGCGCGCGCGCTGCTCGCCTTCCTGCCGGCGCTGGCGCCGCATGTCCTCGGCGAAGAACTGAAGCTGCCGAATGTCGCGACCTGGTGGCTTGGCCGCGACGAGGCGCGCGGCGACATTCTCAAGCGTCTTGATGACGTCGTCATCGCGCCGGCCTTCGGTGCGCAGATGACCGACCTGCGCCTCGGCAGCGGCGTGCTCGGCGCCAAATTGACCGACGACGAGCGCGCCATCCTGATGCAAGCGCTCGACGACCGCCGCATCGATTACGTCGCGCAGGAGGCGGTAACCTTATCGACGACGCCGGTGTGGCGCGACGGCCGCCTGCAGCCGCGGCCGTTCACGCTGCGGCTTTTCCTCGCGCGCACGCGCGACGGCTGGCAGGTGATGCCGGGCGGCTTCGTGCGCATTGCCGAGAATGCCGATGCGCGCGCCGTCAGCTTGCAGCGGGGCGATCTCACCGCCGACGCGTGGGTGCTGACCGAAGGTCCTGTCTCCACCGCCACCATGCTGCCGGCGCCGGAACAAGTGACGATCCAGCGCATGACCGGCATGTTGCCAAGCCGGGCCGCCGACAACCTGTTCTGGGTCGGCCGCTATTTCGAGCGCGCCGAAGCGACCTTGCGATTGACGCGCGCGCTGCTGGGCCGCGTCGCCGACGGCTCGGACACCACAGGCCCGCTGGTGTCGTCGATCGCCGGATTGTTGCAGGGCTGGAGCGCGGCAACGCTCGACCCCGCCTTCTCGCCGCCGAACCTGGTGGCGCGCTCGGTGCTGATGAATCCGGATTTCCCCGGCGCGATGCCGCGCCTTGCCGGCGCGGCGCGCAACGCCGCCTCCGTGATCCGCGAGCGCTTTTCGCCCGACGCCTGGCGCGCGGTGTCCGATCTCGTCTCGCTGATCGCCACGCCGCTGCCGAATGGCCCGTCGGAAAGCGCGATGATCGATCGCGTCGAAGCGGCCTTGCGCATCACCGCGTCTTTCTCCGGGCTGGCGCAGGAGAACATGACGCAGCTGGCCGGCTGGCGCTTCCTCGAGCTCGGCCGCCGCATCGAACGCGCGCTCAACACCTGCCGTTTCGTACGCACCTTCGGCGACAAGGCCTCGCCCGGCGGCAGCCTCGATGTGCTGCTCGAACTCGCCGACAGCCAGCTTACCTACCGCCAGCGTTACGTGATGATCGCGGCTCTGGCGCCGGTCATCGACCTCGTGATGTTCGATCCGTCGAATCCGCGCTCGGTCGCCTTCCAGCTCGACCGCATCGAGACGCATCTTGCGGCCCTGCCGAAGCGCGAGGTCGCGGGCCGGCTATCGCCGGTGCGGCAAATCGCGGCGACGCTAGCGACGCGCCTGCGGACCGCCGATGCCGCCAGCATCGTCGCTGCCGAAATCGTCGGCGTCGAGAACGAGCTGATGAAGTTGTCCGAGACCATCGCCTCGACCTACCTGACGCACAGCGAACGCCTGCAACCCGGCTGGAGCGGCGCGTCATGATCTACGATGTGCGCCAGGTCACGACCTGCAGCTACGCCTCGGCGGTGAGCCACGCCCACCATGTGCTGCGCCTGACGCCGGTCAACCGCGACGGCCAGCGCGTCCATGTGTCGTCGCTGCAGATCGAGCCGCGGCCGGTGAAATCGCGCGAGGGCCAGGACTTCTTCGGCAACAAGCTGACCTCCGTCGCCATCAACGAAGCCCACGAAACGCTGACCGTGAAAGTGTCGGCGCGCATCGCGGTCGACAACGTCATGCTGCCCGATGCGGCCACCGCGCCAGCATGGGAGAGCGTGCGCGAGGAGGTATTCGCCGCCAGCGATATCGGCCCGCAATCTCCGGTGCATTTCCTGTTTCCCAGCCGCATGGTGTCGCTCGATCCGGAAATCCGGGACTATGCGCGCGCGAGCTTTACGCCGGGCCGCGCGATCCTCGAAGCCGCGCTTGACCTCAATCACCGCATCAAGACCGATATGGCCTATGAGATCGGCGCCACCACGGTGACGACGACGGCGCCGATGTCGTTCGCGCTGCGCCGCGGCGTGTGCCAGGATTTCGCGCATATCATGATCTCCGGCCTGCGCGGCCTTGGTTTGCCGGCGGCCTATGTCAGCGGCTATTTGCGCACAACGCGTTCGCCCGAGCAGGCCGAACTGCAAGGCGCGGACGCCATGCATGCCTGGGTGCAGGTGTGGTGTGGCCATGACATCGGCTGGGTCGGCTTCGATCCGACCAACGACATGATCGCTTCCGACGACCATGTCACGCTGGCGATCGGGCGCGATTATTCCGACGTCGCGCCGATGGACGGCGTCATCGTCGCCGCCGGCGGCCAGCGCATCACGGTGTCGGTGAGCGTGACGCCGGTGCAGGCATCGAGCGCGCTATTGCCGCCTGTAGCGCTTTAGAGGCTGCCGAGAAAACTCAGCAGCGCTTCGCGCGATGCAGCATCGAGTTTCATGAACGCATCGCGCGCCGACGTGGCCTCGCCGCCATGCCACAGGATCGCTTCCGAGACACTGCGTGCGCGGCCGTCATGCAGATAACCGGCGCGGTCCGGCGTATGACGCACCTGGCCGAGACCCCAAAGCGGCGCGGTGCGCCATTCGCGGCCCGTGGCCGCCGCTTCCGGCATGCCGTCGGCAAGGCCCTCGCCCATGTCGTGCAGCAGCAGATCGGTATAGGGCGCGATCTCGCTTGTCGTGCCGTCCGGCATGACGACCGGCACCGCCGGCGCATGGCACGATGAACAGCCCGTGCTGGCGAACAGTGCGCGGCCGCTTTCCACGTCCGCATCAGAACGCGGCGGCGGCAGCGACGCGACATATTGCGCGACGGCGTCGAGCGTCGCGTCATCGACCTCGATCCGGCCCGGCTTTGCGGCGGCCTTGCATGCGGCTTGCATCTCGCCGCAATTGTCGACCGGAAACAGCCGCGATGTCAGGCCCATGTCGGTAATGAAAGCGGCGGCGATGATGCGCGTGAGATTAGGCGTATCTGCTTTCCAGCCGAAGCGGCCGAGGGTCATGCGGAAGTTGATCGCATCCCACACCGCATTTGGCTTGCCCTTCACCGGGCCACCGCTCGCCGCGTTGGCGGCGGCGCGCGCCGTGATCCACTCCTCCGGCACTTTTTCCAGGAACCCAAGCCCCGCAATGGGTGGCGCCATGCGCACGGCGACAAGAGTCTCCTTCTCGATCGCGCCATAGCCGAGCTTGGCGAAGCCATAGACTGGCTTCTGCAAGGTGTAACGCTCGCCATCGGCGAAACGGCCTTCGATGGTCTCGAAGGATACCGTCAGTTCGCCTTCGGCCGGCACGCCGGCTACGGCCCAATAGTTGAAACGATTGCCATAGCGCCGGATCGTATCCGCCCCGGCGCCGTCGTTCCGCGCCGCGAACTTCACCACCAGCGAGGTGTTGGCGTAGTCATCGGCGCGGACCGGCGCGCCGCGGCCGTTATCGACGTGGCACGACGCGCAGGAGTTGGTGTTGAACATCGGGCCGAGCCCGGTGAATTCCTTCGCTTCGCCGGGCGGCACCCAGACGGCATGAAAGACGGTGCGGCCGCGCCCGACAATGTCAGCGTCGGCCGCCAACAAACCGCCGGCGCCGCATGCGACCAGCGCAACAACCGTAACTCCTGAAAGCCACGCGCCACGCATGGCGTCACCTTTGCCTCAGGTCACCGCGCCGCGGGCATCGACCGGCCACAAGGTTTCGACGCGGGCGCGCGGCGTGCCGAAATCGCGGACGCCGACATACCAGTCGTACAGATTGACTGTGGGATCGCAATGGCCGGGCACCAGCAACAGCTTCTCGCCCCAGGCCGGCTTCTGCGCGCCATCCGCCACCGTCACCACACCGTGCTCATCGGAAGGCCGATGATACGAGAGCCCCGGGCGCTGCCACACCATCGGGAAGCCGCTGTCGTTCGATAGCGCCTTGTGTCCGGCATCGACGACGACCTGCGCGCCCATGGTCGCGCTCATCACAGTGGCCAGCACGAACAGCGCATGATCGAAGCGCGGCGCGTTGCCACCGTCGTCCGGCACGTTCCTGGCGTAGTCCGCGTCCATGAAGATGTAGGAGCCGGCCTGCAATTCGTTCCAGACGCCGGAGGCGCCTTCGATCGCGAACGTGCCGGTGCCGGCGCCGCCGATCGTGTCGCAGGCGAAACCCGCCGCCTCGAGCGGCCCGAGCGTGTCGGTCACCGCCCCCTGCGCGGCCTCGATCGCCGCGCGCCGCTCAGCCGGCGCGCGCAGATGCTGGGCGCTGCCGTGATAGGCCTGCAGGCCGCCGAAACGCAGATGCTCATGCCGCGCGATCTCCGTGGCGAAGCGCGCCGCCTCCGGGCCCGGCGCGACGCCGCAGCGGCGGCCGCCGACATCGATCTCGACGAGCACATCGATGCGCGATCCGGCCTGCCGCGCCGCATCGGCGAGCAGCGCGATTTGCGCGAATTCATCGACGCAGACGCCGATGCGGATCTGCCGTGCCAGTGCGGCCAGCCGCTTGAGCTTGCGCGCACCGACCACCTCGTTGCTGATGAGAATGTCGCGCACGCCGCCGGCGGCGAGTGCCTCGGCCTCGCCCACCTTCTGACAGCAGATGCCAACGGCACCGAGCGCCACCTGTTGGGCCGCGATGATCGCCGACTTGTGCGTCTTGGCGTGCGGGCGGATGCGCACGCCGAGCGCCGTCACCCGCTCCGCCATCAGCGCCATGTTGCGCTCCATGGCATCGAGATCAATCACCAGAGCCGGCGTGTCGATCTCGGAGAACGGAGCGCCGATTTCGGCGGGCGGCAAAGCTGGCATGGTCGCGGTTCCGGACGTGTCCGCAAACCATAGGCCCGCGGGGGCAGGATGGCAAAATCCGCCCCTCGCAAGCCGAACCGGCGGCTCAGCTATGCCGCTTCGAGCGGAACGTCGCTCGCCGAATAGCCGTAGACCCAATCGGCGTTGCCGCCCTGCTTGAGCCACTCATTGCCGCGCGAGCCGATCTGCACCTTGGCCGTCCGCTCCTTGCGCGCGTTCTCATAACGCTTGAAGGCGTCGGCAACGCCGGCCTCCTGGACACCGCGTAGGGCGCGGCCGAGCACCACCGCATCCTCGATCGCCATGCAGGCGCCCTGCGCCATGAACGGCACCATGGGATGGCAGGCATCGCCCAGCAATGTCACGCGGCCGAGGGACCACTGCGGCAACGGCTCGCGGATATAGAGCGCGGATTTGGTGACGCTGTCGCAGGCATCGAGCAAAGCGCGCGCCTCCGGGTGGAAGCCGGCATAGGCGCGGCGCAGTTCCTCGACATTGCCCTCCATGGTCCAGGATTCGTGACGCCAGTCGTCCTGCGCCGTGGTGGCGAAGATGAAGGTCTCGCGGCCGCGGTTGAGCGGAAAGGTCACGATCTGCAGGTCGGGCGTCGGTCCCCACCATTTGGTGAAGGCGTCGAGGTTCGGGACGTTCAGCTTGCTGCGATCGACCACGGCCCGGTACGACACCAGCCCGGTGAACTGCGGATGCTCGGGGCCGAACATGGCCGTGCGCGTCGGCGAGTGGATGCCGTCGGCGCCGACCAGCGCATCGACCGTGCGCGTCTCGCCATTGGCGAAACGGACCGAGGGATTGTCGCCCTTGAGGTCGATCGCCTCGATACGGTAACCGAGCTTGATGACCTCCGCCGGCAACTGGCGACGCAGCGCCTGCAACAGATCGGCGCGGTGGATGGTCAGTTGCGGCGCGCCGTATTTCTCTTCAGCGGCATTCGCCATCTCGAGGCGCGAGGTCTCCTCGCCCGTGTCCCAGGTCCGGCTGATGCGATGCGTCGGCCGCGCTGCGGTTTCCTGCAGATCGTCGAACACGCCGAGGCTCTTGAGCGCCGCGACCGCGTTTGGCGTTAGATTGATGTCGGCACCGACGCGCCTGTAATCCGTGGCCTGCTCGTAAACTTCGACCTCATGACCGGCCTGGCGCAACGCGATCGCCGCCGCCAGTCCGCCGATGCCGCCGCCGTTAATGCCGATCTTCATGATACGCACCCCTCAATGCATCGAGAAACCGCCGTCGACGGCCAGCGTCTGGGCGGTGATGAATTTCGAATCGTCCGACATCAGAAACGCCACGACGCCGTCGAGATCGTCCGGCTGCTGCGTGCGCTTTAGGATGGTGCGCTCGGCATAATCGGCCCAGCGCGCTTGCGGGATATCCTTCGTTGCCTCGCCCTTGGTCAGCCCGGGCAGCAGGCAATTGACGCGGATCATGCGCTCGCCGAATTCGCGCGCCAGCGAGCGCGTCATGCCGACGATGGCCGACTTGCTGGTGACGTAGTGCAGAAGCCGCGGCGGCCCCCAGTAGATCGTGTCCGACGACAGCGTGACGATGGAGCCGCCATTCTTCATCAGCGGGCCGATGGCCCGCACGGTAAGCCAGGTGCCACGGACATTGATTTCCATGATGCGGTCCCAGGTCTCGACCGTGATTTCGTCGAAGGTTTTGCCGCCGACATTGTTGGCCAGGGCCGCATTGGCGACGAGGCCATGGATGCCGTCACAATCCCGAGCGGCTTCCCGCGCCATCGCCGCAACTGATGCTTCGGAGGCGATGTCGGTCTGCACGAAGCGCGCGGCAAGACCGGCCTCACGCAGCTTTTTCTCGGCTTCGGCACCGGTCACAGGATCAATCTCGGCGATGATGACGCTGGCGCCTTCGCGGGCCAGCCGCTCGGCGAAGGCAAAGCCGAGGCCGCGCCCCGCGCCCGTCACCACGATCCGTTTGCCGGCAAAGCGCTGTGTCATGGCATCACTCAAATGCGGTCTTCCTCGGTGCCGAGGGCGTACTGGAAGTAGTCGTTCTGCGTGCGATCGTAGAGCGTGACCGAGGAGCCGCCGCCGGCGCGGCCGAAGAACGGCTCGCCGCCGGGCCGCTCGATGCCCTCGAACAGAATGTCGCCGATCAGCGTCAGTTCGATCGGCTCCGAGCCGTCCGGCAGAACGATGGCGCTGCCACGGCTGCGGATGGTCATGCCGGTTTCGACATCGATGAAACCATCCGGCGCGGGCTCAATGGCGAAGGTCTCGCCGGTGCCGAGCGAATGAACGCGCGAGGGAATGCGCCCGGACCGCCGCCGATGCGCTTCCACCGCCACGATGCGCCGCAGATCGGGACGCATGTCCGCCCTCACGCGTGCCCGCGGCCGCTTTTATCGACGCCGGAAGCCTGCCGGCGCGTCGTGCCGTCAATGCCGCCGACGATGGCCCATTCGGCGAACAGTTCCGGCTTGCGCTCGAATGTGCTCGGCTTCCAGCCTTCGTCGCAGTAATCTTCGTCGGCGTAGTATTCAAGCGGCGCCGCGAGCGGGTTCTCGAAGTACCAGAAATAGGCGGACGAGATCGGATGGCGGCCGGGGCCGATTTCCGTCTTCCAGCCCTTCTTGGCCATGGCGATGCCGCCGCCGATGAGTTCATGGATATCGGTGACGGTGAAGGCGACGTGATTAATGCCGGGCTTGCCGGGACGATTGAGCACGAAAGTGTTGTGATGATCGCCAATCTTCTGGCAGCGCATGAAGACGCCGTGCCCGGGATATTCGTCGCTGATCGAGAAACCCATCTTCTCGGTGTAGAAGGCGCGCATGGCGGCGAAGTCGTTGGCGAACAGAACGACATGACCGATATTGATCGGATGCGCCTGATCGTGGATCGGCGAGCGCTTGTTGACGCGATTATGCGACCCAGGCGCGTTGGGCAAAGTCGGCTCGACCTTGATCGGCGTGCGCTTGGTGACGCGGAAGGCGAGACTCATGCCGTTCGGATCGGTGACGCGCGGCAGGCCGTCAGCGCCGACCTTGTAGCTCGGCAGCGACTTGAGCCGCGACAAGGTCTCCTCGAGCTCCGCCTGATTGGCGGCGCCCCAGATCACCTCGCGCACTGTCTTGCCGCCTTCGATCGCCGGCGGCAGATCGGCCGCATCGATCGGACGGGCGATGGCTTCGGCGCCGTCGCGGGTGCGGTAAACGATTTTTCCGGCGTCTGCGCTGACCTCGGTCAGCCCCCAGTCGGCGAGGAAGCGTTTGGCTTCCGCCATATCCTCAACGCCAAAAACAACGGCATCGATACCCATCAGCGACATGTTCTAAACTCCCTCGTCCCGGCCGGGCCGGATACAGCAACAAGTTAGAAGCGGCCGCCACCGCATCAGCGGCGGCCGCTGGAGCATAGTGGCGACCTTAGCCGCGCTTGACCTTGGCCAGCGGATGATCCGGCGGATAGGTCGGCGTGACCGGCTTCGGCGAACCGATCATCACCATCATGATCGCGTCTTCCTCGCCGATATTGATTTCGCCGCGATAGACGCCCGGAGGCACCGAGACGCAGTCGCGCTCATTGAGGATGGTCTCGAAATACTCGCCGTCCTTTTCGACCATGACCTTGATCTTGCCGCGCAGCACGAAGAACACTTCCTCGGCATCGGTATGCAGATGCATCGGGCCTTCGCCGCCGGCGGGAATGATCATGTTCGACAGCGTGAAATGCTCGGCCGGGATCACGTTCGTATCCTTGGCGACGCCGGTGCCGCCGGTGCCGATGAAGCGCTTTTGCGCGCGGCGATACTTCGGATCGAAATCGGCCTGGAACTTGAGCGCGTTCCAGTCGTAGGGGCGCTCCGAGACGCGGGCGACGCGGCTCTTCATCCACTCTTCAAAGGTTGCGCCTTCGGGGCGGTCCCAGGACCGGCGGGTCACATCATCCATGTTTGAACTCCTTGGTATGCCGGGTTTACTGTTCGCTGGTCTTCAACGTGCCGAATGACGCGCCTGCGTCCCTCCGGCACCATCCACTTCGCCCGCGGCCTTGAAGCCGAGGTCACGTGAAATCGCTTGGGCCGTCGCCACGACTTCCGCCGTGAGCGGACCTTGCAAATCCGTCTCGCTGGTCAGCAGAGCGACGGCCGAGATATTGATGGCGGCGATGATCTTGCCGCTGGTGTCGCGCACCGGCGCTGCGACGCTGGCAACGCCGGGCTCGTAGCCGGAAACCTGCAGCACAAAGCCATTGGCGCGATCGGTGGCGAGCTGAACGTCGAGATCGGCGAGGCTGCCCTGTCCGCCTTCGCCGGAATAAGGCTGATCGCGATAGAGATCGCGTACTTCGTCGAACGTCAGGCCCGACAAAAGTATGCGGCCCATCGTGGTCGCGCGCGCCGGCAGCCGGGTGCCGACATGAACGGTGCTGGCGATCGACCGCCGGGTGGCAACGCGGGCGAGATAAACGACGTCACGGCCCTGCAGTTCGCCGAGATGAGCCGACCAGCCGGTGCGGTCGCGCAGGCGCACGAGATGCGGTGTCGCGACTTCGACCAGATCGCGCGATGCCAGGTAGCCATAACCGAGGCGGAGAACTTCCGGACCCAGCGCGTAGGTCTTGGTGTCGGCGTCGAAGACGACAAAGCCCATATGGCCGAGCGTGAACAGCAGCCGATACGCCGAGGACCGCGTAACGCCGAGCGCCGCGGCGACTTCCGACAAGGTGAGGCCGCGGGTCTCGCCCGACAGGCGCTGAAGAATCGTCAGGCCGCGAATGAGCGCCGGCACCAGATAGCGCTCGTCGCTCGGCACGCCCGAGGCGGCACTGAGCGTTGAATTCTCGGGCGAAGTTACCTTCTTGGCCATCGCGCGCCATTCAGTTTGTTGCGCTAATTAAACACCGTATACCAGATAAAACTATTTTTTGGGAAGAGGAAATTGCAGGCAGTTTAGAAAGGCCGCCGGAGCGCGTCAGCGTCGCAAGAGCGGACGATCAAAAAAGCCATGTGCCATCGCGCCGCAGTGCAAACAAATGGTGCAGCGCACGATGAAATTTCGATCATCGAGCGGATTGACTCATTCTACGTTCAGGTGTGAACTTGTTTAAATTACGAACGACAAGTTCATATTTGAACAATGCGGAGTGGACGCAAGGTGACAGTGACCTCGACCGTTCTCGAGCTGCGCGATGTGGCCCGCCGCTTTCCTGGCCGGTCCTCAGGCGCGCCGCCGTTCACGGCGGTCCGCAACCTGTCTTTCAATGTCGGCGAAGGTGAATTCGTCTCGGTCGTCGGGCCGTCCGGCTGCGGCAAGAGCACCCTGCTCAATCTTGTCGCCGGTCTCGATCAGCCCAGCGAGGGCACCGTCTCGCTGCATGGGGTGGAGGTGGCGGGGCCGAGTTCGCATGTAGGCTTCATGCTCCAGAAGGACCTGCTGCTGCCCTGGCGCACGGTCCTCCACAATGTGGAGTTCGGCCTCGAGGCGCGCGACATGCCGGCGGCCGAGCGCCGCGAGCGCGCCCTGCGCGAACTCCAGCGCTGCCGCCTGACCGAATTCGCCGACCGCTATCCGTACCAGATCTCCGGCGGCCAGCGGCAGCGCGCGGCGCTCGCCCGCACGCTCGCCATCAATCCCGACGTGGTGCTGCTCGACGAGCCGTTCTCCGCGCTCGATGCGCAGACCAAGCTGGTGCTGCAGAAGAGCTTCGCCGCGACCATCGCCGGCTCCAACCTGACCACCCTGCTCATCACCCACGACCTGTCCGAAGCCGTGGCGATGTCGGACCGCATTCTGGTCATGAGCGACGGCCCCGGCCGCATTATCGAAGAGATCAATGTCGGCCTGCCCGACCGCGACAACCCGATGGCGCGCGCCGGCACGCCGCGCGCCAGCGAAATCATCAAGCATCTGTTCCACGCCCTGCATCTCGGCGAGCGCGAGAATGCGTGAGCGCCATCAACGACAATCGCCCGCACAACACCAGACGTCATCCAGTCAACGCAAGGGGAGTTCACTGATATGAAGATCACGCGCCGCACCGCACTTGGCGGCCTCATCGCCACCGCCGCCATCCGCCCGGCTTTCGCCGCGCCGGAAAAGATCACCTATCTGTTCCCGGCGCCGAGCTTCCTGCCGGCTTTCCTGCCGTTCCAGCTTGCGCTCAAGCGCGGCTACTACGCCAAGAACAACGTCGAAGTGACCTTCCAGACCGGCAAGGGCGGCGCCGACGTCGCCCAGCAGGTCGGCGCCGGCAATGCCGATATCGGCGGCGGCCTCGGCGAAACCTCGATGATCGTGCGGCCGAACGGCCTGCCGGTGCGCGCCGTCGCGCAGCTCGGTTCGCACCCGCTGTTCACGCTCGTCACCCGCAAGGATGTCGGCATGAAGGGCTTCGCCGATCTCAAGGGCAAGAAGCTCGGCGTCATCGGCTATCAGGACACCGGCTATTACGCGCTGCTCGCGGTGCTGGCGGCCAATGGCCTCAAGCGCGACGACCTGCAGATCCAGGCGGTCGGCCCCGCCGGCGTGACCCAGCTCATGATCGCCAAGTCGCTCGACGGCATCATGGCTGTGCCGGAATGGGCGGTGGCGATCGAAGCCGGCGGCGTGCCGCTCGATTACTTCCCGATCGAAAAGACCTTCCCGGCGATGGCGCAGGCCATCCTCACCTCGGACAAGATGGTCAAGGAACGCCCGGCGGCCGTCGGCGGCTTCGTCAAGGCGGTGCTGCAGGCGGTGCGCGACAGCATCGCCGACCCGGTCGCCGCGGCGAAGGATTACGTCGCCCAGGTGCCGCAGCACGCCGGCAAGGAAAAGGAAATCGAAGCCATCCTGAACCGCTACGTGAAGGAAGTGTACGCCACCACGCCGGCATCGGCGCTCGGCAGCTTCGATCCCAAGCGGATCAAGCAGGTGCAGGACTTCTACGTCCAGAACAACATCATCCAGTCGGCCGTGCCGGTGGAAGATCTGTACACCAACCAGTTCGTGTCATGACCTCCGCGGAGACGGCGATGAGCAAACCGGCCAATCGCACCGCAACGCTGCAGCGCCCGGCGCACGCTCCCTCCGGGGGGCGGCTCTGGCGCCCCAGCTATGGCGCGCCGCTGGCCAGCATCGCCGTCGCCGTCGTCGTTCTGATCGCCTGGCAATATCTGCCGCCGATGCTTGGGGTGCCGAAGTACATCATCCCGCGCGTCAGCGATCTCTATCTGGAGATGATCCGTCTCTGGAATCAGGAGAACCTGCTCAAGCACTTCATGTCGACGGCGTCGATGTCGATCCTCGGCTTCGTGCTCGGCGGCCTGCTCGGGGCCGTGTTCGGCTACGCGCTCGGCCTGCTGCCGACCTGGGAGAAGGTGCTGTCGCCGTACATTCTCGCGCTGCAGATCGCGCCGAAGGTCGCCTTCGCGCCGCTGTTCATTCTGTGGTTCGGCTACAACGCCTGGCCCAAGCTGATCGTCACCATCCTCGTGGTGTTCTTCCCGATTCTGGTGAACGTCCTGCAGGCCATGCGCATCATGGACCGCGATCTGGTCAATCTGGCGCGCGCCTACAACATGAGCCGGACCAAGATCTTCTTCAAGATCATGCTGCCGTTCTCGATGCCCAACCTGCTCGCCGGCCTGCGCATCGGCGCGACGCTGGCGGTGATCGGCATCACCGTCGGCGAACTGGTCGGCGGCGAAATCGGCCTCGGCTATCTCATCAGCTTCGGCCAGGGCCAGGCCAACACCGCCATGGTGTTCGACGCCATCGCGCTGCTCACGGTGATCGGCATCGCCATGTACTGGGCGGTGACGGCGCTCGAAAGCCGCATCCTGCACTATCTGCCGAAAGCGGCGGGCCCGCCCCCAGCCAAGCCATGACCCTCACCGCCAACATCACGGACGTGGTGACGGGCTGCGAAGCGGGCATCCGCTTCTTGCGCCGGCCGGGGACGGAGCACGGCAAGGCGATCGTGCTGCTGCACGGCATCGGCAGCAATGCCGGCAGTTTCGAGCCGCTGTTCGGTGCGCTGCCGGAGGCGTTCGATGCGATCGCATGGCACGGCCCCGGCTACGGTGGCTCGCGGTCGCTGGTGATTTCTTCTCCGCGGCCGGATGACTACGCCGAAGCCTTGCTGAGCTTCATCGACGCGCTCAACCTCGAGTGCATCACACTGGTCGGCCATTCGCTCGGCTGCTTGTTCGCCGGCAGCTTCGCCGCGCGCAACCCCGAGCGCGTCGGCGCGCTCGCGCTGCTGTCGCCGGCGCTCGGCTATGGCGTCAAGGCTGGCGAGGCGATGCCGGAAACCGTGCAGGGCCGTATCGACGAACTGCGCGCGCTCGGCCCACGCGACTTCGCCGCCAAGCGCGCGGCGCGGCTTGTTTATCAGCCGGAGATCAAGCCGGCGGTGCTCCACGCGGTGCGCGAGGCGATGGCCGCCATCGATCCGGTCGGTTACATGCAGGCCGCCCGCGCGCTCGGCGCCGGCGACCTCATGGCCGACGCGCACAACCTGTCCATGAAGACGCTCGTCGCCGTCGGCGCTCAGGATGTCATCACGCCGCCGACCAATGCGCGCAAGCTTTACGACGCGCTGCCGCGCCCGGCCGGCTTCCACGAAATTCCCGGCGCAGGCCACGCCCTGCCGCAGGAGAACCCGGCGGCCATCGCCCGCCTGCTGGTCAACCTGATCGAGGCTTGCGATGCTTGAACGCGTCGATGAACCTGCGGCCGAAACCAACGGCGATGCTTACATCTCGCCGCCGGTGCAGCGCGCCGCCCGCCTGCTCCGCCATATCGCGGAAGGCGATCGCGTCACCAACATGTCGCGGACGGCGCGCGAGCTTGGCATCAACCGCACGACCTTGCTGCGACTCCTGCACACGCTCGAGGTCGAGCGCTTCATTGAGGCGCTGCCGGACGGTCAGGGCTGGCGCATCGGCATCGGCCTGATCGGACTGACGGCGCAGGCCTTCTTCTCCGAAGACCTGGTGCAGACCGCGGTGCCGGTGCTGACGCGGCTCACCGAAAACCTGAGCCTGTCGTCGCATCTCGGCGCGCTCGACGGCCAGGAGATCGTCTATCTCGCCCGCCGCGTGCCGAACCACACTTTCGCCAGCAACATCCGGGTCGGCAGCCGCCTGCCCGCGCATGCGGCCAATATGGGCCGCATCATTCTCGCGCATCTGCCGCCCGACCGTGTCGATCGGCTTTACGCAGGCACCGCGTTGAAGGCGGTGACCGCACGCACGCCGACGACGCTGACGCAGCTTCACGCCCAGCTCGACGCCGACCGCAAGGCCGGGCTCGCCTGGAGCGAGGGCAATTTCGAGGCCGGCATCAGCTCGGTCGCCGCGGCGATCTTCGACGCCACCGGCACGCCGATCGCCGCGCTCAATGTCATCGGCCATGCCGCCGACTTCGCCGGTGAGGCGCGGCACAATCAACTTGCCGTCGAAGTCGCGGCGGCGGCCCGCGAGATTTCGCAACGTCTCGGCTGGCACGCCAACGCCGCACCGCGCGCGGCCGGCAACGGCGGTTAAGAGGCAACCATGGATCTCGGGCTTGCCAATACTTATGCGGTGGTGACGGGCGGAACGTCCGGCATCGGGCTTGCCGCTGCGCGCATCCTCATCGAGGAAGGCGCGCGCGTCGCCATTTGCGGCCGCGATGCGGATCGCCTTGCCGCCGCCAAGGCACAACTCGATGCCGTCAAGCCGGGCGCGGTACTGGCCGAGCGCTGCAACGTGCTCGACAGCGGCGACGTCAATGCCTTCGCCGACAAGGTGAAGGCCTGGAGCGGCGGCAAGCTCGATCTCCTGGTCAACAATGCCGGCCAGGGCCGCGTCTCCAAGTTCGCCGACACCACCGACGCGCAATGGCGCGAAGAGCTCGATCTGAAGTTCTTCAGCCAGATCCTGCCGCTGCGCGCTTTCAAGCCGCTGCTCGACGCGGCGCCGGCGCCGGCCATCGTCGCCGTCAATTCGCTGCTGTCGCTGCAGCCCGAGCCGCACATGGTGTGCACCTCGGCGGCGCGCGCCGGCGTGCAGAACCTGCTCAAGTCGCTCGCCACCGAATTCGCGCCGCGCATCCGCGTCAACACCATCCTTCTCGGACTCGTCGATTCCGGCCAGTGGCAACGCCGTTTCGAGGCGCGCGCCGACAAGAGCCTCTCGCGCGAGGAATGGTTCGGGGCGTTGGCGCGCGACAAGCACATCCCGCTGCAACGCCTCGGCGCGCCGGACGAACCAGCCCGCGCCATCGTGTTCCTCGGATCGCCAGCCGCGAGCTACATCACTGGCGCCAGCCTGGAAGTATCCGGCGGCGTGTCACGTTTCATCTAAGGCCCGGGTCATAGAGTCATGAACGCTCCCATCGTCGTCACCGAGCGACCGAGTTCACAAAGCGCCGTAGCGACCGAGCCGGTCGGCGACGCCATCGCCCGCGCGCTGGCCGACATGGGCGTCACCGTGGTGTTCGGCGTCATCTCGATCCACAATATGCCGATCCTCGACGCCATTGCCCGCCAGGGCCGCATCACCTTCGTGCCGGCGCGCGGCGAAGCGGGCGCCATGAACATGGCCGATGCCTATGCGCGCGTATCCCGCTCGCTCGGCGTCGCCATCACCTCGACCGGCACCGCCGCCGGCAATGCCGCCGGCTCGCAGGTTGAAGCGCTGACCGCCGGTTCCCCGGTGCTGCACATCACCACCCAGATCGACCGCGAATTCGCCGACCGCGACCGCGCCGCCATTCACGACGTGCCGCGCCAGCCCGACATGTTGAAGGCGGTCAGCAAGGCCTATCACCGCATCTGGGAGCCGAGCGCCGCGATCGAAACGCTGCTGGCGGCGAGCCGCGATGCGTTGACCGCGCCGACCGGCCCGGTGTCGCTGGAAATCCCGGTGGACGTGCAGCGGCTGCCGACGGCGAGATGCAATGTCGCCGGCTGGCCGGCCGTCGCCCTGAAGACACCCGATGCTGCTGCGCTCGATGCGCTGGCGGCGCGCGTGCGCAACGCCAGGCGCCCGATGCTGTGGCTCGGCGGCGGCGCCCGCGGCGCCGCGGCAGCGGCAACGGCGCTCGCCGATCGCGGCTTCGGCATCGTCACCTCGACCAATGGCCGCGCCGTGGTGCCGGAAGATCACGCCTATAGCCTCGGCGCCTTCAACATGACGCCGGACGCCGTCGGCATTTACGCCAAGTGCGATCTCATGATCGTGGTCGGCTCGCGCCTGCGCGGCAATGAAACGCAGAATAACCGCATGCCGCTGCCGCCGCTGGTTCAGATCGACGCCGATGTCGGCCAGGGCGGGCGCAATTATCCGGTCGAACAATTCATTGCCGGCGACGCGCGCCTTGCGCTCGAAGGCCTGCTCAGCCGCCTGCCCGGCAAGCTCGATACCGATGCCGGCTTCATCAAAGACATCGGCGCGGCCCGCCAGCGCTCCGAGGCGGCGCTGTGCAAGGCGCTCGGGCCTTACGTACCGCTCGCCAATGCGCTCAGCGCCCGCGTGTCGAAGAACGGCCATCCGTGGGTGCGCGATGTCACCATCTCGAACAGCACCTTCGGCAATCGTTACGTTAAACTTGCCGCGCCCCATCTCGGCGTGCACGCGCTGGGCGGCGGCATCGGCCAAGGCATTGCCATGGGCATCGGCGCCGCGCATGCCGGCATCAAGGCCAAGACCATCACGCTGGTCGGAGACGGCGGCGCGCAACTGATGATCGGTGAACTGGCAACCGCCGTCGAGATGCAGGCCAACATGGTGTTCGTGCTGATGAACGACAAAGGCTATGGCGTCATCCGCAACATCCAGGACGCCCAATATGGCGGCCGTCATGTCTATTCGAACATTCTGACCCCCGATTTTGCGCTGCTCTGCGCTGCCGTCGGCCTGCCGCACCAGCGCGTATCCGATGTCGCTGCGTTCGAAACCGCGCTCGATCGCGCCCTTGTCGCGCCCGGCCCGTGCCTCATCGAAGTCGACATGGTCGCCATCGGGCCGTTTGGCGCGAGCTTTGCCGGACCGCCGGCAGGCGCCGCGGGGAAGACAGCGTAATGACGAAGAAGATGACGCGATTGGGGGTGATCGGCGCCGGCGGCATTGCCGAACTGGCGCTGACGTCGCTCGTCAAGTCGCTCGACGCGCCGCTCGATCACGTTGGCATCCTTGTCCCCGAGCGCTCCACCGAGCGCGCCGAGGCGCTGCTTGAGCGTTGCGGTCCGGCGCTGACACGCTCGGCGGCTATTCATTCCGATATCAAGGCACTACTCGCCGACAGACCGGACACCGTCGCCGAATGCGCCGGTCACGTCGCCGTGCGCGATCATGGCACAAAGATTCTCGAAGCCGGCTGCGATCTCATTGTCATTTCTATCGGCGCGCTCGCCGATGACGCCCTTCGTCACAAGCTCGAAGCGGCGGCAACGTCCGGCGGCGGTCGTCTGGTGCTCCCGGCCGGCGCCGTCGGCGGCATCGATGCCCTCGCCGCGGCGAAACTGTCCGGCCTCGAAGAGGTGATCTATACCGGCCGCAAGCCACCGAAGGCCTGGAAAGGCACGCCGGCGGAAAAGCTGCTCGACCTCGACACGCTCAAGGACGCGGCGATTTTCTTCGAAGGCTCGGCACGCGACGCCGCGCAAACTTACCCGTTCAACGCCAATGTCGCCGCCACTTTGGCGATCGCCGGTATCGGCCTCGACGCCACGAAGGTACGCCTCGTCGCCGATCCGAACGTCACCCGCAACGTCCACGAATTCGCCGTGCGATCCGGCTGCGGCGATTTCGAGGTCAAGCTCGAAGGCCGGCCGTCGGCCTCCAACCCGAAGACCTCGCAGCTCGCCGGCTACAGCATGGCGCGCGAGTTGATCAACCGCGTCAGCGCGGTCGCGATCTGAGAGGAATCATGGACCAGACCGTCACCTTCCAGGACAAGCTCTACATCGGCGGCGAATGGCGACGCGGCCGCGGCGCCGACATCACGTCGAATTTCCCGGCCGACGGCACGCACAACGCCACCTTACCTGGCGCTTCGCTGGAAGATGTCGATCTGGCCATCGAGCGCGCGCAGGATGCCGTCAACGATCCAGCCTGGCGCAAGCTGCTGCCGCACGAGCGCGCGACGTATCTCTACAAAATCTCCGAGGGCATCGCCCGCCACGCCGATCGCATCTCGCATGTGCAGTCGCGCGACACCGGCAAGACCTTGAGCGAAACGCGCGCGCTCGCCCTGAGTGCTTCCGGCACCTTCCGCTACATGGCGGCGGCGCTGGAGACCATGGAAGACGCCCTGACCCCGGCGCGCGGCAATTACCTGACCATGTCGGTCTATGAGCCGCTCGGCGTCACCGCCGGCATCACGCCGTGGAATTCGCCGATCGCGTCCGACGCGCAGAAGGTCGCCCCGGCGCTCGCCGCCGGCAACGCCATCCTGCTCAAGCCGTCGTCGTGGAGCCCGCTTGTCTGCCTCGAACTCGCGCGCGTCATCGAGGAAGCCGGCCTGCCGAAGGGCCTGTTCTCGACATTGCCCGGCGCAGGTTCGATCGTCGGCGAGCGCATCGTCACGCACAAGGCGATCAAGAAGGTGTCGTTCACCGGCGGCACGGCGACCGGCCGCGATATCGCCCGCAAGGCGGCGGACAAGCTGATGCCGGTGTCGCTCGAACTCGGCGGCAAGTCGCCGACCATCGTGTTCGCCGACGCCGATCTCGACCTCGCCGTGGCCGGCGTCATGTTCGGGGTGTTCTCCTCGACCGGACAATCCTGCATCGCCGGCTCACGGCTGTTCGTCGAGCGCGGCATTTACGATGCCTTCGTCGCCAAACTCGTTGCCGCCACCGAGCGGCTGAAGGTCGGCCATCCCTTCGAGGCGACGACGCAGGTCGCGCCGCTGATCCGGCCGAAGCATCGCGACGAGGTCGAGGATCACGTCGCCAAAGCGCGCGCCGACGGCGGCAAGGTTCTGACCGGCGGCGAACGCCCGTCCGGCAACGACTACAAGGACGGCACTTATTACCGCCCGACCATCATCGCCGGTCTCGGCAATGACACACGGCTGTGTCGCGATGAAGTATTCGGCCCGGTGCTCGCCGTGTTGCCCTTCGACAACGAGGACGATCTCATCCGCCAGTCGAACGACAACGACTATGGCCTCGCCTCCGGCATTTACACCCGCGACTTCCCGAAGGCGTGGCGCATCGCCCGCGCCCTCGATACCGGGACGGTGTGGATCAACACCTACAAGCAGTTCTCGATTTCGACACCGTTCGGCGGCACCAAGGACTCCGGCCTCGGCCGCGAAAAGGGCCGTGACGGTATCCGCGCCTGGATGGCGCAGAAATCGCTCTATTGCGACCTGTCCCAGGCGCCGCATCCCTGGGCCAAAAGCGCGCTGTAAGGAATGAGTCATGGGCGAAGCCGCTGAGATGACCAAGCCGCCAACGGTCGCCGCGCCGCGTCCCGGCGAGCAGACCTTCGACGTGCGCCTGCGTGCGCTGATCTGGGAAGCGCCGGGCGTGCTGTCGCTGGAACTCGCTTCGCTCGATGGCAAGCCGCTGCCCGCCTTCGAGCCCGGCGCGCATATCGACGTCAAATTGCCCGACGGCACCTTGCGGCAATATTCGCTGTGCGGCGATCCCAACGATCTGTCGCACTACCGGCTTGGCATCCGCGCCGTCACCGGCGGGCAGTCTTCCGGCTTCGTCCACCGCCGGCTGCGGCCCGGCGACGTCCTGACCGTGTCGACGCCGCGCAACAATTTTCCGCTGGTCGCTTCGAAAGACTACATCTTTGTTGCCGGGGGGATCGGCGTCACGCCCTTCATCCCGATGATGCGAGAGCTGAGTGCGAAGAAGGCTTCATGGACGCTCCTCTATTGCAACAAGCGCAATGAGGATGCGCCGTTCCTCAAGGAAATCGAGGCGCTGGGCGGCACTCTCTCGCTGCATGCGAGCGAAGCCGGCACCCGGCTCGACGTGGCGCAGCGCCTGACGACGCCGCAGGAAGGCACCGTGGTCTATTGCTGCGGCCCCGAGAAGCTGATGCTGGCGGTCGAGGAAGCGACCTCCGGCTGGCCGGACGGCACCGTGCATTTCGAATGGTTCGCGCCGCGCTCCCGCCCGAGCGATGAAGTGAGCGGCGCCTTCGAAGTCGTATGCGCGGTCTCCGGCATCACGCTCAGCGTGCCGCCCGAAAAATCGATTCTCGAAGTCATGACGGAAGCCGGCATCGACGTGCCGCGCTCCTGCGAACAGGGCATTTGCGGCACCTGCGAGTGCCGCATCATCGAAGGCGAAGCCGACCACCGCGACAGCATCCTGTCGTCGTCCGAGCGCGCCGCCAACCAGACCATGATGACCTGCGTGTCGCGCGCCAAGGGCGCACGGCTCGTGCTCGATATCTGAAGGAGGTATGCGATGCCTGACTATCGTTATCCTTATCTCGAACCGCACCAGACCCGTACGGCCGAGCCGACGGCCTGGCAGCAGGAGCTCGCCAACGCCATCGAGAGCGTCTTCGCCAAGGGCGCGCGCGAACTCGACGAGGTCGTGGCCGGCATGAACAAGACGCGGGTTCGGCCGCTCGATGGCGGCGACTGGACCGCCGACAAATTCACCACGCTGATGCGCGAACTGGGAGCCTGAGCCATGTCAGTCACCGCTCTTGAAAGCCGCAAGCCCACCGCCGCCACGCCGCCGGCCGGCCCGACCGACCAGCAGGTCCAGCAATATCTGCGCACCGGCCTGCGCAATCGCTGGTGGGCCGTGCTTCCCTCGCGCTTCGTCGAGACCGGCGGCAAGCCGCTCGGCATCATGCGCCTCGGCGAAAAGCTGGTGCTGTGGCGCGACTCCCGTGGCGAGATCCACGTCCAGGCCGACCGTTGCCCGCACCGTGCCGTGCCGCTGTCGCGCGGCATCAACGAAGGCGATCGCCTGCGCTGCAATTATCACGGCGTCGAAGTCGGCCCCGACGGCAAGGTGCTGAGCGTGCCCGGACAGCCCGGTTGCCCGCTCGAAGGCAAGAAGGCGGTCAAGACCTATCCGAGCCGCGAAATCTCCGGCGCGATTTTCGTCTGGTTCGGCGATGCGCTGCACGAAGAGCCGGGCGCCTTCGAGCCACCGCCGGAAATTTCGGCGCCGGACTATTCGAGCTTCCTCTGCTACGCCGATTGGGAAATGCCGTGGCGCTACGCCTTCGACAACCTGATGGATCCCATGCATGGCACGTTCCTGCATGCCAATTCGCACACGATGTATCAGGGCGACACCCAGGCGCATTTCGTCACGCGCGACACCGATCACGGCTTCTTCTTCGAGAAGAGCGGCCAGCGCGATGTCAATTTTGACTGGAGCGAACTCGTGGATAATGGCGCGCTCTATGTGCGCCTTGAAATCCCCTACCCGCCGTCGGGCGGCCCGGGCGGCAATTTCGGCATCACCGGCTTCGGCACGCCGATCGACGAAGACCGCATGTGCGTGTTCTTCTGGCGCACCCGCAAGGTGTCCGGCTGGCAGCGCGACACCTGGCGCTTCCTGTACAAGACCAATCTCGAGAAGCGCCACTGGCACGTCCTTGAGCAGGATCGCGAGATGCTGGACGGGCTGAAGCCGGGTCTGGAGAAGTTCGAAATGCTGTACCAGCACGACGCCGGCGTGATCCGCCTGCGCCGCTATCTGGCGCAGCAGGCGCGCCAGCAACTGGCCGACCTCCAGGCCGCGGGAAAAATGTAATGAAAGCCGGGACGACGGCGCGGCTCACCCGCCGCGCCGCTTTGACGCTGCTCGCCTCGGCCGCCGTCGCGCCGCGCATGGCCTTTGCCGCCGGCGTGCCCTCCGGCTTTCCCCAAAGCCAGATGACTTTGGTGGCGCCGTTCACCGCCGGCGGCCCGGTCGACGTGCTGGCGCGGCTGCTCGCGCAGGAATATCAGGCCCGCTCCGGCATCGCCGCCATCGTCGAGAACAAAACCGGCGGCGCCGGTAACATCGGCATCGACTATGTGCGCAAGGCCGCGCCCGATGGCGCGACATTGCTCGTCATTCCCGCCGGCAACCTGACGATCAACCCGACCTTGATGCCGAACATGCGCATGGACGTGCTGCGCGATTTCGCGCCGGTCGCGTTGCTGGCCAGCGCGCCGAATGTCTTCGTCGCCTCGAAGACGCTCGGAGTCGCCACCATCAAGGAGCTGATCGACAAGGCCAAAACCGCCAAACTGACCTATGGCAGCCCCGGCGTCGGCAGCCAGCTTCATCTCGCCATGGAGCTCTTCAAGGAGAAGACCGGTGCGGACCTCACGCACGTGCCATATCGCGGCTCGTCGCAGGCCCTGACCGATCTGCTCGGCGGCCACATCGACGTGCTGGCGACCAACCTTCCCGCCGTGCTCGGCAACATCAACGAAAAGACGGTGGTGCCGCTCGCCATGACCACCGCCGCGCGCAGCCCGCAAGCACCCGAGGTGCCGACGCTGGCGGAAGCCGGTGTTGAAGGCATCGACGTCACGTCGTGGTACGGCCTGCTGGCGCCGAAGGCGGTGCCCACAAGCACGATCGAGGCGCTGTACACGGTCACCCGGGACGTTCTTGAGCAGTCCGCGATGAAGGACAAGCTGCAGGCGCAAGGCCTCGCAGTGTCGATCGAACCTCCTCAGACCCTCGCGGCACGGATCGAGCGTGAAACCGCGCAATGGGCGGATATCATCAAGAAGCGCGATATCAAGATCCAGTAGTTGGTACGCGATCAGCCTTCACGGGCGCATCGCCAACGGCGGCCCCGCCCCTTCGCGACGGGTAACACTCTGATATTTCGACGAGATTTTATGGCGGTCCCGAGAGGAGTCGAACCTCCGACCTTCGGTTTAGGAAACCGCTGCTCTATCCTGCTGAGCTACGGGACCGTGCGTGCCAGCGTGTAGCATAGCCATTGGCGACGCGCATCCCTGCCGCAAACGCGTGGAGACACGAACGACGGCGGTCTCCATCTCGGCTCGCGACAATGTCACCGTGCCGGGCGAAGCGACCAGAATCAGGCTGGTGGCGTCGGGGCGCTGGACTTGACCAGTCGCCGGCAAGACGCCGCGCAATGCTCGCGACACAGCCGCGCGACGAGATCTCCATCACCGGATTTGAAGGCCGCGAACAGGTTGCTATGGTCCTGCTGCGATTCTTCCAGCGACTGAATATCTCCGCCCATCCGGATGTACGGCACCAGGCTGTCGTGAACCCCGCTGAGCAACCGGCACAAATGAGTACGGCGGGAACTGGCGAAAAACCGCTGATGGAATAGCCGATTCAGCCGGTAGAACTCACTGATGTCCAGCGGGCTTCGAGCGGCAACGGCTTCCAGTTCCGAGAGAATCCGTCCGACTTCGACAACGTCTTCGTCCGTTCGCTGCTGGGCAGCGAGATAGCCGGCGCGCGCCTCCATCATGGCCCGTATCTCGAAGAGCTCCTCAATTTCCTTCGTATCCAGCAGAGCGACGATATAGCCGCGCCGCGGACGTAGAACCACGAGCCCCTCGGCGTCCAGCTGACGAAGCGCCTCGCGCAACGGCAGGCGGCTGATGCCCAGCTCCTGAGACAACTTCTCCTGACGCAACGCAGCTCCCGCCTCCAGACGCCCGGTCATGATCGCCTGGCGCAGATGCCGATAGGCATGCTCCGTCAGGCTGGAGGGCAGCGGGGGTGCATCGTGCAGGTGCAGTCGATCGGCTTGCGACAATTGGCTCTCTCGAATATTTTATCTTGTCGATTGTATCCAATCTAAGTATGAAGAAGGCGAACGTCTAGCCGAAACTTCGTTATCAACTGAGGACTGCAATGGCCCTGTTTCTGACCGAACACGACGTGGAAAAGCTCCTGACCGTCGCCGATTCCATCGATGTGCTGGAAGCTTCCATCCGGGAACACGGCCAGAAAATCGCCACCAACCGTCCCCGCCAGATCGTGGCGACGCCGAATGCCCAGCTTTCGGTGCTGCCGGCCGCCATTCCGAGCCTCGGCAGCCTTGGATATAAAACCTACACCGTCGGTCCCGATGGCGTGCGGTTCTGGCTACTCCTCTTCAAGGAGGATGGCGAACTGCACTGCCTGATGGAGGCCGAGCACATCGGCCTGATCCGCACCGGCGGCGCCTCGGGTATCGCCACCAAATATATGAGCCGCGAGGACAGCAAGGTCGCCGGTATTCTAGGCACCGGCTATCAGGCTCCGAGCCAGCTCGAAGCGATCTGCGCCGTTCGCAAGATCGAAAAGGTGCTCGCCTACAGCCGGACCAAGGAAAAGCTCCTCGAATTCTGCAAAGGAATGTCCAGGCATCTTGGCGTCCCCGTCGAACCGGCCGAGTCGGTGGAACAGGTCGTTCGCCAATCCGACATTCTGTCGACCATTACCTCGTCGAAGGACCCTGTCGTCGACGGCGACTGGATTCCGGAAGGAGCCCATATCAACCTCGTCGGCGCCATGAAGCCGACCAGCCGCGAAGTCGATACGCGGACCGTGGAGCGCTCCGACCTCATCGCGGTCGACGACTGGCAGCAGAGCCACGTCGAATCCGGCGAGTTCATCAAGGCGGTCGAGGAAGGCCGCCTCGACTGGAACCGCATTCACGAGATCAGCGACATCGTGGCCAAGGGCCCGCGCCGGCAGGCCGCTTCTTCCATCACGCTGTTCAAGTCGCATGGCATCGGCCTCTGGGACATCGCGATGGCCTCCCTGGTCTATGACCGGGCGGTCAAGCGCGGACTGGGAGTCGAGCTTCCCATCACACAACAGACCAAGGCCCTACGCCGTGGCCACTCCGACCAGGTGCGTGCCTGGGCATCATCCTGACACCCGCGTTGGCTAGGGAGCCGCTGGCAAATGGATGTCGCTCTGCCATTCAAAGCGTTCAGGACGGTCATCGCGGTTCTGGCTTACATCGTGATGCTGACCCCGGTCGCACTGGTGGTGTGGGCGGCGTTCTTTGACAGCATGTTCATGTCATTTCCGCCGCCCGGCTACACGCTGAGCTGGTTCGCCAAGGCGGCAGCGCACGATGCTTTTGCTTCGGGGTTCAAGACCAGCATCACGGTCGCGCTTTTTGCGACACTGGCGAGCGTTACGCTGGGTGCTGCGGCCAGCCTTGTCATCGTCCGCAGCGGCTTGCGCGGCATGAGAGCGGTGCAGGGCTTTCTTCTGCTGCCGACAATCGTTCCCAACATCGTTCTTGGAATCGCGCTCTACATTTTCTTCATCGCGATTGCGAACTGGAGCGGATACGATCTCACCCACGGCATCCTCGGCCTCGTCCTCGCGCATATTCTGCTGACGATACCGTGGTCCGTTCGCCTCATCTGCGCGAACCTCATCGGCATGAACAGGCAGATCGAGGAAGCGGCGGCCAATCTCGGCGCCGGACCGCTGACTGTGTTCTGGCGGATCACGTTGCCCATCATGCGGTCCGGCGTCATCGCCGCCGCATTGTTCAGCTTCATTATTTCTTTCGAAAACCTGGAGATTTCGTTGTTGCTGGTTCAGCCCGGGTCAACCACGTTCCCGATCGCTCTTATGCAGTATCTCGAATTTCAGATGGATCCCACCGTCGCGGCCGCAACGGCCGTGCAGGTCGCAATCGTCGCGGCGGTCCTGCTTATTACCGACCGCTTCGTGAAACTGAGCCGGGTGGTGTAATGGCCCGGCTATCGATCGATTCCGTATCGAAGCGATTCGACGCCAGCAGCGTCATGGCGGTCGACGACGTGTCGTTGACGGTCGAAGGCTCAGAGCTGGTCGCCCTCCTCGGACCGAGCGGATGCGGCAAGACGACATTGCTTCGCATGATCGCAGGCTTCCTGCCAGTCACATCCGGCCGCATTCAGATCGGCAGCAAGGATGTTACCCAGACGCCGCCGCACCGGCGCGACACCGGCATGGTATTCCAGAGCTACGCGCTGTTTCCGCACATGACGGTCGCCGAGAACGTGGCCTTCGGTCTGGAAATGCGCAAGGTCGCCGCGCCGGACCGCAAGAGGCAGGTCGCGGAAGCACTGCAACTGGTTCATCTCGAAAATTTCGGCGACCGTTATCCGCGCCAGCTTTCCGGCGGCCAGCAACAGCGCGTCGCCATTGCCCGTGCCCTGGCCGTGCGACCGGGCGTTTTCCTGTTGGATGAACCGCTCTCCAATCTGGACGCGAAGCTGCGTCAAAGCGTCGGGCTCGAAATCCGCGCGTTGCAAAAATCGCTGGGCCTGACGACCGTATTCGTGACGCACGATCAGACGGAAGCACTCGCCCTCGCGGACCGGCTGGTGCTCATGAACGGCGGACGCGTCGAGCAAATCGGCACCGCGGCCGAGCTCTACACCAATCCGGCGAATGTTTTCGTCGCCAGCTTCCTCGGCCAGGCCAATCTGATGCCCGGCAGGGTGACCGACAAGGGGCGTTTTGCTGCCGACATCGGTATCAGCGTCCCGTGCGACACGAGCGGCTTTGAAACCGGCAGCCGCGGCACATTATGTGTCCGTCCCGAGGCTGTCGATATTCTCGACACAGCGGACGGGGCCAACGCGCTCACGGGCGATGTTGAGCGCATCACCTATCTCGGCTCGATCACGGAAATAGAGATCCGGGCCTCAGGGCGCACCGAGCCTATTCTGGTGCACTTACAAAACCGCGGCGCGCCCAGCGCCGGACTCTCGGTCGGCGCGCGCTGTGCCGTAGGTTGGAAAGACACGGCGGCCAAGCTTCTGGCCGAACAACTATCATAAAAGCGAAAACGAGGAGAGCGCTATGATCATTCAATCGCGTCGAAGCTTCCTTAAACTGAGCGCCGGAGTCGCCGGTCTTACGCTCGCGGGAGCGAATGGGCGCTCCTTCGCCGATAATCAACAGGTCGTTCTGGGAACATGGGGCGGCGATTCCGAGCGCATCCTGCGCTCGGCACTCGCGCCGAAGGCCAAGGAAAAGTTCGGCGTCGACATCGTCTTCGACGTCGGCACGCCGACCGCCCGCAAGACCAAGCTCATTGCGCAGGCATCGCGGCCGCAGAACAGCATGGATATTCCGTGGCTCGTCGACGGCGATATGTATCAGATGAACCAGCAGCAGCTTCTCAAGCCGAACGACCCCTCGGCCATTCCGAACTACGACACTATCTACGAAGAGTTCCGAACCGACTATAGTGTCCCCAACTGCTACGGCGCTCTGGTCCTCGTCTACAACAAGAAGGTGACCCCGCCGAAGTCCATCAAGGACCTTTGGAAGAAGGAGTATGCCGGCAAGATCGGCTTTACCGACCTGTCTTACGACAAGATTATTCCGATGACCGCGATCGCCTTCGGCGGTGGCGTCAGCAATTTCACGCCGGCCTACGATGCCCTCCTGGAGCTTAAGAAACAGGGCGTGCGCGTTTACCCGTCCAACGAAGCCGTTGGCGCCGCGCTCAAGAGCGAAGAAATCCTGATTTCGCTGATGTGGAAGGGCCGCGCGTTCCAGTGGGCCGAACAGGGCGTGCCGATCCTGAATGTCACCCCGAGCGAGGGCGTTTATCCGACTTTCTTCGTGCTCGGCGTGACCAAGAATACGCGCAATCCGGAGGCCGCCAACAAGGTGCTTGGCGCCGCCCTGGAGCCGGACGTTCAGCTTGCCGTGGCGACGGCGATCGGCCAGGTGCCGACGGTTTCGACGGCCAAGCTGCCGCCGGACATGGTCGAGAAGATCGGCTTCAGCGAAGCCGATCGGGCGAAATTCCATCGTCCCGACTATGCGTACGCCACGCAAAAGGCCACCGAGATCAGCGAGTTCTGGAACCAGAAATTCAAAGGCTGATGGCTCACACGGTGACAAAGCGCGACCGATCGCTGGCCCTTCTTATGATGGGGCCTTCGCTCGTCGTTATGGGCGTGCTGCTGGTGCTACCCCTGTTGACGCTGTTGCGATACAGCGTCAACAGGTACTCGCCAACCCAGTTGATGATCGAGGCGTTCACGCTCGAGAATTACGCAAAGTTCTTTCTCGAGCCGTACTTTCGTTCGGTCATGTTCAGTACATTCGGGCTTGCGGCGATCTGCACGGTCGCGAGCGTCGCCCTCGGCTATCCGGTCGCGTACATGCTCGCGCGCACGCAATCGCGATGGAAAAGCATTCTCATCATTCTCGTGCTGTTTCCGCTGCTGGTCGGCAACGTCGTTCGCGCCGCCGGCTGGACGATCTTTCTCAGCCGGGACGGATTTCTCAACTTCGTGCTGATGAGCCTTGGGCTCACCGCGGAGCCCATCCAGTTCATGTATACGAATGCGGCGGTCTTCATCGGCCTCATGAGCGTAATGATGCCGTTCGTCATCCTCACTTTGCTCGGCGTCCTCGAAGGACTGGATTTCGCCCTGTTCGACGCCGCGCAGAATCTCGGTGCGCCGCCGGCGACCGCGTTCTGGCGCGTGATATTTCCACTGTCCATTCCCGGTGTTTCGGCCGCGGCCGTCATCGTCTTTACGGTGGCCATGAATTCATACGCGACCCCGATCCTGCTGGGCGGCCCCGAATTCCGGATGATGGCGCCCGTCGTCTACCAGCAATTTGCACTGGTTATGAACTGGCCCTTTGGCGCCGCTTTGGCCTTCATTCTGATCGCGGTAACGGGAAGCGCGGCCGCGATATCCAGCACGATGCTGGCGAGGCAGAACAAGCTCATCGGAAACCGCGCCTGAAGTAACAGGCGACGCTCCCGCTGTCGGAAGTTGTTACGATTTCCGGCTTGAGCGCCGACGGGACTGGCGGAACTTTCTCTCCATATAAGCGTTGGCGAGTTTGGGGCCGGGTCTGCGCCGTCGCCCGACAGGGGGAGTAATGTCAGTATCAATTGTTAAAGCGCGTCCGCGCGACCGCATGTTACCCGTAATTGATAAGGCGCCTACCGGAATCATTGGCTTAGACGAAATCACTTATGGTGGCTTGCCCCAGGGACGTCCGACTTTGCTGTGCGGCTCGGCGGGCTGCGGCAAGACCTTGTTTTCCATGACGTTCCTGTACAACGGCGCCACCCAGTTCGACGAACCGGGCGTGTTCATTGCCTTCGAAGAGCACCCGGAAGACCTGATCAAGAACGTCGGCTCGCTCAGCTACGACATCCAGAAGCTGATCGACGACAAGCGCCTTGCCGTCGATCACATTCACATCGACCGCAACGAGATCGAGGAATCCGGCGAATACGACCTCGACGGCCTGTTCATCCGGCTCGGTTTCGCCATCGACAGCATCAAGGCCAAGCGCATCGTCATCGACACGATCGAGACCCTGTTCGGGGGCCTCGATAATGAAGCCGTGCTGCGCTCCGAGCTGCGCCGGCTGTTCGAGTGGCTCAAGGAAAAGGGCGTCACCGCCATCATCACCGGCGAGCGCGGCGACGGTCAGCTGACACGCTACGGCCTCGAAGAATACGTCGCCGACTGCGTCATCCTGCTCGACAACCGGGTGCAGGAGCAGTTGTCCACGCGGCGGCTCCGCATCGTCAAGTATCGCGGCTCGGCGCACGGCACCAACGAGTATCCGTTCATCATCGACGAACAGGGCATCACCGTTATGCCGGTGACGTCGGCCGGCCTCGCCCACGACGCTTCGACCGATCGCATCACCAGCGGCATCCCCGATCTCGACGCCATGCTTGAAGGCAAGGGCTACTACAAAGGCTCGAGCATCCTGATCTCCGGCATGGCCGGCAGCGGCAAGTCGACGACCTCGGCGCATTTCGCCGATGCCGTGTGCGCCCGTGGCGAGCGCTGCATCTACTTTGCGATGGAGGAATCGCCGGCGCAGATCATGCGCAACATGAAATCCATCGGGCTGAATTTGCAGCAGTGGGTGGACAAAGGCTTGTTGAAATTTAGCGCCCGACGGCCGAATCTCTACGGCCTCGAGACCCATCTTGCCGCCATGCATCGCGAGGTCCGCGAGTTCGAACCGGCGGCCGTCGTCGTCGATCCGATGTCGGCGCTGATGAGCGCCGGCGTCACCACCGACGTGCAATCGATGATCCTGCGCCTCGTCGATTTCCTGAAGTCCCGCGGCATCACTGCCCTGTTCACCAATCTCGGCCACGGCCAGGCGGAAAGCACCACGACGGAAATGCAAATTTCCTCGCTGATGGACGTCTGGCTCCTTCTCTACAACCGCGAAACCAATGGCGAGCACAATCGTCAGCTTTATCTCATCAAATCGCGCGGCATGGCGCATTCCAATCAGGTGCGCGAGTTCATCATGTCGAAGAACGGCATCAAGCTACGCGAGGCCTATATTGGCCCCGAGGGCGTGCTCACCGGCTCGGCGCGTCTCGCGCAGGAAGCCAAGGAGAAAGCCGCAGCCATCGCGAAGCAGCAAGAGGCCGAGCGGCGTAATCGCGAAATCGCCCGCAAGCACCGCGAGATCGCGGCGCAGATCGAATCGTTGCAGGCTCAACTCGACAGCGACGTCGCCGATGCGGCACTGCTCGCCGATCAGGCTGACGCCAGCCGCGAGCAGCTCGACGCAGATCGCAAGGCCATGGCGGCAATCCGCCACGTTTCCTCAACTAGAAAAGAGAAGTCGAAGTGAGCGACACCGACATGACCGAACAAGGTGGCTACAATCTTCGACTTTATGTCGCCGGGCAGACGCCCAAGTCGGTGAACGCGATCGCCAATCTCAAGAAGCTTTGCGAGAAGCATCTGCCTGGCCGCTACACCATCGAAGTCATCGACCTGATGAAGGACCCGGCTTTGGCGCAACGCGACCAGATCGTCGCGATTCCCACGCTGATCCGGCAACTGCCTGAGCCGCTCAAGCGCGTGATCGGCGATCTCTCAAATGCCGAGAAGGTTCTGGTCGGTCTCGATATCGCCCCGACGTGAGTACGAACGTGTCCGACAACGAAACCCATTTGGCGCCTTTCCAGGAAGCGGCGGAGACGGTTGAGGCCATCCGTCACGGCAAAGTCGATGCCATCGTCGTGCAGGGCCCGAACGGACCGCAAGTCGTCGTGTTGCAGGGCGCCGACGAGCCTTACCGCGTCCTTGTCGAGCGCATGAGCGACGGCGCCGCCACCGTCGACGATCATGGCACCGTGATGTATGCCAACAGCCGTCTTGCCACCATGTCAGGCCGGCCGATCAAGGAGTTGGTGGGCAGGAACTTCAAATCCCTTTTCGCAGAAGAGGCGCCGACGTTGCAGCCGGACGTGACGGTGCAGGCGCATCTCAAGGGCAAGGGTGACACGACGCTGCCCGTCGCCGTCTGCGCCAGTCCGTTGCAGATCGGCGACGTTACCGCGACGCTGATAACTCTTTCCGATCAGACTATTCACCGTCAGGCCATCGAAACGGCAAACGCCGAGCGCTTCGCCCGCTCCATCCTCGAGCAGGCGACCGACGCCATCGCGGTGCTCGGCAGGGACGGTGCGATCCTGCACGCCAGCGCCATGGCGGAGGAGCTTGCCGGCCGCTCAGTCATCGGCGAAATGTTCATGGACGCCTTCCCCCTCCAGACCGGCAGGGAAGCCCATGCCGGCCTGCTGGCCAGGTTTTCGGCCGAGAGCATGAACACCCTGCTGGCGACCAAGCCGTTTCACGGCGTCGAAGTAAAGTTGAACAGCGAGAGATTGGCGCATCGTACCTTCCTGCTGAGCGCGGGACCGCTACTCAATGAGGAAAAGGCGTCCGTCGGATCGATCGTCACGCTTACCGAGATCACGGACCGCAAGAGGGCGGAAGAGCAGCAGACGATGATGGTCGCGGAGTTGAACCACCGCGTGAAAAACATTCTCGCCATCGTCCAGTCGGTCGCGCTGCAAACCACACGCAATGCCGGCTCAATGCAAGCCTTCAACGACACGTTCTCCGGCCGCATCCAGGCGATTGCCATCGCCCATGACATTCTCACGCAGACGCGCTGGATCGGCGTCGGGCTGATGAATCTGATGGAGAAGGTCCTGGCGCCTTACCGGGCCGAGGAGCGTGCGATCTCAGTCGACGGGCCGCCGATCCTGCTGCCCGCCCGGTCGGTGATGCCGCTGTCGATGGTCATCCACGAACTCGCGACCAACGCCTCGAAGTACGGCGCCTTGTCGCAAGTCTCCGGCAGCTTGGCCATCGCATGGTCGATGGACGGGCAGAAGGCGATTACGCTGACATGGACCGAGCGCGGCGGGCCTAAGGTCGGAAAGCCGAAGGGCACCGGTTTCGGCACCAAGCTCATCGACCGCGTCATCACGTTCGATCTCGAAGGCGACTTCAAGATCGATTACGACCCGGCCGGAATAACCTGCACGCTGAAATTCCCGCTCAAGACCGACATCGCACCGGAAGAAGTGCCGGGGTCGGCCACCCGACCGCACTAGGCCTTCGATGGCGCGAACACGGCGACGCACAGCCGCTCGAGACGCGTAAAATCGAATGGCTTGGTGACGCGCGGCAGGCTACGAAACTCTTCCGGGTAGAGCGTCAGGTCGCCATAGCCTGAAGTGATGATAACGGGGATACCTCGCTCAAGGATCGCCGGCAGCACACTGAATATCTGCTCGCCGCGCAAATTGACGTCCAGCAGCGCGCCATCGACCCGCTCCCGCTCGACTATCTTCAGGACGTCGGAAGGACGCGCGACCGGGCCGAGCACTTCGCAGCCGAAATTCGTCAACGTTTCTTCTAGTCCGAGAGCGATGATCGACTCATCCTCGGCCACGACAATGCGATATCCCGTCAATAGAGTATTTTCTGGCATGATAACCGGCGAAGCTGGCAACGCGCTTGAGTATCAAGGATACGGACGATCGCCGGCAACGCATATATGACGGCTCGTGTTCCGCGCTGAGCCCGACAACTAGTCCTGCCGGGCGCGTTTAAGCGTGGCGATCGCCGCCCGGATCGGCGCGAAGGGACCGTACTTGTGCTGCGCGGCGCTGAAGCCATCGGCATAGGGACCGAACGGCGCGTCGACCGGCTTGGCGAGCAGGTCCGGGAAATCCTTGTCCAGCCCGGCGCGCTTCGGCCTCGGTTGCGACACGACATAGGCCGCGACGTCCCACGCTTGCTCCGGCGTCAGCCGCGCGTCGAGATAGTCCACGCCATGCGGCATGTTGAAATGCACGAAGTTGGCTACGGTCGTCAGGCGCGCCATGCCGGCGCCATCGTTGAAACTGTCAGCGCCCCACAAAGGTGGAATCATGTAGCCCAGCGCGTCTTGCGGCCATCCATTGCGAACGCCGGATCCGTCGGTGTTGTGGCACGCGGCGCAGACCCGCGCATAGATTGCCTTGCCGCGCTTGGGATCGGCGGCGCGCGACAGTTCCGGCATCTTGCCGGTGCCCATGCCCGGCAGTTGCTCGCGCCCCGGCACGCCGGTGCTCAGAAACTTGATGTAAGCGACGATGGCCCGCATCTCGGGCGCATCCTCCGGCATGAGGCGCCCGTTCATGCTGCGCGTCATGCAGGAGTTGATACGGTCCTCGATGCTGATGTCGGCGCCGGAGCGCGCCGAGTATTGCGGGAATTGCCCGAACAGACCGAACAGCGGCAGGCCGAACTTTTTCGTTCCGGCCTGGAGGTGACAATTCGTACAAGCGAGATTGTTGCCGGCGTAGCGCCGGGCGGGATCCTGAACGTTCGGCCCGACATGCGCATAGGTGGCCGCAATGAGGTCGCGGCCTTCGCGGATCCGCATCCCGGCCTCGTCGCGTGGCAGCGCTCCGACGTCCGGGACCGTCCATATGGTCTGGCCGTTCGCTGCGCCGGCAAAGCCCAACAGCAGGACGAGCACCGCAAAGCCGCTTCGCAGAATTGCCGATCTCATCCTTGGCCCGCCCGGGTTGTTGCCGCAACTGTCCGGGCGAACGCATCGCAGGTCAAGTTGAAGTCGCACCGAGCCGGCACCATCCGCTTCGGCCGTGCTAGGGTGCACCGATTCTGGCGTAGCTCGGGCAGAAACGATGTCTCCTCCCATTCCCGTTTTCGACGGCCACAACGACGTGCTGCTGCGGCTTTACAAGTCCGCCTCCGCAGATCCGGTGGCGGATTTCCTCAAGGGCGAGGAGGCCGGCCATATCGACCTGAAGAAGGCGAAAGCCGGCGGCTTTGCCGGCGGGCTGTTCGCGCTGTATTCGCCTTCGCCGCGCGCGGCGAACACGACAGAGCCGTCGACCGGCGCGTTTTCCCGGCCCCTGCCGCCACCACTGCCGATGGACGAGGCGCGGGCCTCGATCGTCGGCGAACTGGCGATGCTGGTCAGGATCGAACGCGCCTCGCAAGGCGCGGTCGCGATCTGCCGCAACGTCGCCGAGATCAAGGCCGCCATGTTGCGCGGCGCACTGGCCGCCGTGCCGCATATCGAAGGCGCCGACGCGATCGACGACAAGCTTCAGTTCCTCGATGTGCTCTATGCCGCCGGCCTGCGCTCGCTCGGCCCGGTGTGGAGCCGGCCCAACATCTTCGGCCATGGCGTGCCGTTCCGCTTTCCCTCGAGCCCCGATACCGGCGACGGGCTGACCGCGGTGGGTGAAGACCTCGTGCGTGTCTGCGATGAGCTGAAGATCCTGATCGACCTGTCGCATATCAACGAAAAGGGCTTCTGGGACGTGGCGCGGCTGTCGAAGGCGCCGCTGGTCGCGACGCATTCCAACGCTCATGCCTTGTGTCCGTCGCCGCGCAATCTCACCGACAAGCAGATCGCCGCCATTCGCGACACCGGCGGCATGGTCGGCCTGAACTTCGCCACCGGCTTCCTGCGGCCCGACGGCCAGATGCGAGGCGACACGGATATCGCGTTGATGGTGCAGCAACTTGATTATCTGCTCGAAAAACTGGGCGAGGATCATGTCGGCCTCGGTTCCGACTTCGACGGCGCTATGGTGCCGGCCGCGATCGGCTCGGCGGCCGGGCTGCCGGTCCTGTTCGAGGCACTGCGCGCCAAGGGTTATCCCGAGGCGCTGATGGCCAGGATCGCCAGCGAAAACTGGCTCAGGCTGCTGGAGCGGACTATCGGCTGACGGCCGGTTTGCGCTCCGACGATCCCCCTTTATGATCCCGCGCAACTGGCCGAACGGCCTGGGCGCGCCGGGCGTCCGGCGCGCGGCGGATGATGGTTTGAACGGAATGGCGAGCGGACTGAAGCAAGGCCTGACCAGCTACGGCGACACCGAATTCTCGCTGTTCCTGCGCAAGGCCTTCATCAAAGGCATGGGCTACTCGGACGACGCCCTCGACCGCCCCATCGTCGGCATCACCGACACCTATTCCGACTTCAACCCGTGTCATGGCAATGTGCCGCAGCTCATCGAGGCGGTGAAGCGTGGCGTCATGCTGGCCGGCGCCATGCCGATGGTGTTCCCCACCATCTCGATTCACGAGAGCTTCGCGTTCCCGACCTCGATGTTCCTGCGCAACCTCATGGCGATGGACACCGAGGAGATGATCCGCGCGCTGCCTGTCGATTCCGTGGTCCTGATCGGCGGCTGCGACAAGACCATCCCGGCGCAGATCATGGGCGCGGCCAGCGCCGACAAGCCGGCCATCGTACTGCCGACCGGGCCGATGCTGGTCGGCCACTTCAAGGGCGAGCAATTGGGCGCTTGCACCGACTGCCGCCGCCTGTGGGGCGAATTCCGCGGCGAGCGCATGAGCGGCGACGATATCGACGTTGCCAATGGCAGGCTGGTGCCGTCCGTCGGCACCTGCGGCGTCATGGGCACCGCCTCGACCATCGCCTGCATGACCGAAGCGCTCGGCCTGTCGCTGCCCGGCAGCGCCTCGGTGCCCGCGGTTCATGCCGACCGCATCCGCATGGCGGAATTGACCGGCAAGCGCGCCGCCGAAATGGCCAAGGGCGCCGGGCCGAAGCCGTCCGACATCCTGACCAAAGCTGCGTTCCGCAACGCCATCGTCATGTTGCAGGCGATCGGCGGCTCGACCAACGGCGTGGTGCATCTCTCGGCCATCGCCGGTCGCACGAAGAATCCGATCGCGCTGGAGACCTACGATGAAGTCGGCCGCAATACGCCTGTGCTGGTCGATCTCAAGCCCACCGGCCAGCATTATATGGAACATTTCCATCAGGCCGGCGGTGTGCCGCGCCTGATGCAGGAGCTCAAGGACCTGCTGGCGCTCGATGCTAAGAACGTCGCGGGCGGCACACTGGGCGACGCAATCAAGGAATTCGAGAACGTGCCGGGGCAGACCGTGATCCGCCCGCGAAATGCACCCTTGAAGAGCGAGGGCGGCCTTGTCGTGTTGCGTGGCAATCTCGCGCCGCGCGGGGCCGTGCTCAAGCAGGGCGCCGCCGATGCCAAGTTGATGCAGCACGAGGGCCGCGCCGTGGTGTTCGACTCGGTCGCCGATATGACGGCGCGCATCGACGATCCGGCGCTCGACGTCACCGCCGACGACATCCTCGTCATGCGCAATGCCGGCCCGATCGGCGCACCGGGCATGCCGGAAGCCGGCTACATCCCGATCCCGAAAAAGCTGGCGCAGCAGGGCGTCAAGGACATGGTGCGGATTTCCGATGCGCGCATGAGCGGCACCGCGTTCGGCACCATCGTGCTGCATATAAGTCCAGAGTCCGCCGTTGGCGGGCCGTTGGCGCTGGTGAAGAGCGGCGACCGCATCCGCCTCGACGTCAAGGCGCGGCGCATCGACGTGCTGATCGACGATGCCGAGATGAAGAAGCGCCAAGCCGCCTGGCAGCCGCCGCCGGTGCCCGAAGTGGCGCAGCGCGGCTACGCCAAACTCTACCGCGACCATGTGCAGCAGGCCGATGAGGGCTGCGACTTCGACTTCCTGGCAAGGCCAACTCGGCCGCTCGGCCAATGATTGAATCGAACAAATAAGCCACCATATACCCCCGTCGACGGGGGCATCCTGTGACAAAAAGCTTTGGCGAATGCCGCATTTGCGGAAATATTGGGAAATTGACGTTTGAACACGTGCCTCCAGAGGCCGCGTTTAACGACCGAAGAGTGTTTCACGCGAAGATCGATCAGTTAATCGGCGGCAAATGGACACCTGGCGAGCCGCTCATTGGCGCGCGCCAGTCCCAACGCGGCGCAGGCGCACACACCCTCTGCGCCAAATGCAATAACGACACAGGTGCATGGTATGGCCCTTCGTACGTAGATTTTTCATATCAAGCCATGACACTTTTGCACCGATCAAGCGGCCGATTGTCTCTTGCGTACCCGTACAAAATCTTTCCGCTACGCGTTCTGAAGCAGATTGTTACGATGTTCTTCTCTGCATGCGGCCCAGGCCTTAGCAAAGCACATCCTGATCTGGTTCGGTTCGTCTTAAATCGTCAAGCACGAGTCCTTCCGAAGGGCATCCATATTTGGCTCTATTTGCGCAGCCCTACAGAATCGACTTCTACTCGGCAGGCCGGATTGACTGGGCGTATGATTTTGGGAGGCCCCAGCGAGACCTTCGCGGAAATTGCTTTCCCCCCATTCGGTCTCATCTTGAGTTTTGATGACAAGCCTATCGATGCCGAACTCTGTAATATTGACCATTTTGGTCTCGCATCATTCAAGGCGTGGGACGTATTCTTTTTGAAATTGCCGGTGCGACCCGTCGTAAGTTTTTTCCCGGGAGATTTTAGAACGGTCGATCAAATCAAAGATACGATTGCATCGAACCGACGATGGGAAAGCCAGCGCCTTGGTCAGACTCCGATAAAAGAATGACAATAGTCGATGCGACTTCCAACAACTGACGACAGTTGATCTAATTTTATTTCGGAAGCCCTACATAATTCGCACGCCCGTCAGACTTTCGAGGTTAGCTTGACGACGCTGTGGCTGTTTCCGACTATGCTCCATGATTGCACATATATTCATCACGGTGGCCGCGGTCAGCATTGCGACCATCGCAACTGCGCAGGCCGAGCCGCCTTGCAAGGGCACGCCGGCCGCGGGCGGCGGCGTCACCGCCGTGCGCGACGGCCGCACCTTGATGCTTGCCGACGGCCGCGAGATCCGCCTCGCCGGCATCGAAACGCCGGCCGACGGCACCGCCTTGCGCGCGCTCACGACCGGGCAAACCCTTCGTATCGAGCGCGTCGCCGACGACCGCTATGGCCGCGTCGTCGTATTCGCCGCCGCCGGCGATTCCCCGGAACTCCTGCAAACCGCCCTGCTCGAGGCGGGGCAGGCCCGGGTGGCGGCCCGCGTCGGATCGAAGACCTGTGCCGAGTTTCTTCTCCGGGCGGAGCGCACCGCCCGCGCCGGCCGGCGGGGCCTGTGGGCCGACCCCAATTTCGCCCCTTTGAGTTCCGAAAATTTAACCATATTGGCCGCGGAATTGGGGCGGTTCGCCCTGGTCGAGGGCCAGGTCTTGTCGGTGCGGGAGAGCGGGGCCACTATTTATGTCAATTTCGGGCGGCGCTGGACGCGGGACTTCGCAGTCACTATCCCGAAGCGTGAGGCGCGTAATTTCGCCGCCGCCGGGATCGAGCCGAACAAGCTGGAGCGCCGCCGCATCCGAATACGCGGCATTGTCGAGCACCGCCGCGGCCCGATCATCGACGTGACCGCGCCTGAACAGATCGAGTTGATTGACTAGGACATGCGTAACACGGTGAGCCATTCGAGCCTGCGGAGGCGTCGCGCGCGGCGCCTCTGGCTTGCCGCGCCGGTGCTGCTGGCGGCGTTGGCCGGCTGCGCGCAGGTGTCCGATGCGCCGCGTCAGGTCTCGCTGCCGATCCCAAGCACCATCGAGCGCGACACGCCCCCGACCGCCGCCGTGCGCGAGAACGCGCGCATCCTGGCTTCCTATGGCGGCGTCTATAACAATCCGCCGCTGCAGATCGAGATCGAGCAGACCGTGGCCAGGCTGGTCGCGGCCTCCGAACGGCCCGACCTGAAGTATCAGGTCACGATGCTCAACTCGCCGGCGATCAACGCCTTCGCGCTGCCGAACGGCCATCTCTACATTTCGCGCGGATTGATCGCGCTCGCCGCCGACAAGGCAGAGCTCGCCTCGGTGCTGGCGCATGAGATGGGCCATGTCATCGCGCGCCACGCCGCGATCCGCGAAGAGCAGGCGCGACAGAACGCGCTGGTCAGTCAGGTCGTCAGCGAAGTGCTGAGCGATCCGAACATGGGCGCGCTGGCGCTGGCCAAGTCGAAACTGACGTTGGCAAGCTTCTCGCGCGCGCAGGAATTCGAGGCCGACGGTATCGGCGTCGGCATTTCCTCGCGCGCCGGCTTCGACAGTTTCGGCGCGGCGCGCTTCCTTACCGCCATGCAGCGCAACGCCGATCTCAAGAACGCGCGCAAGAATGACAACGTCGACCCTCAGCTCGCGGACTTCATGTCGAGCCACCCGGCGACGCCGGAGCGTGTCAAGAACGCGCTCGCCAATGCGCGCCAGTTTGGCGGCCTCGGCAATGGCGCGCGCGACCGCGACGCCTACCTCGCCGCCATTGACGGCATGGTCTATGGCGAGGATCCGAGCGAAGGATTCGCCCGCGGCCGACGCTTCCTGCATCCCAAACTCGGCTTCACCTTCGTCGCGCCCGACCGTTTCTCGCTCGACAACACCGCCCAGGCGGTGCTCGGCCTCAAGGACGGCGGCGACGAAGCGATGCGGCTTGACGTCGTCAGCGTGCCGGCGGAGCAGCGCCTGAGCGACTATCTGAAGTCGGGATGGATCGACAATGTCGATGCCGCCAGCGCCGAGGAATTCACCATCAATGGCTTCCCCGCCGCTACCGCAGCGGCCAAGGGCGAGCGCTGGTCCTTCCGGCTGTTCGCGGTGCGCTTCGGCAGCGACGTCTATCGTTTCATTTTCGCAGCGCGCAGCCTGACGGCCGAGAACGACCGCACCTTCCGCGAGTCGGTCTCAACCTTCCGCCGCATGAGTCTCAAGGAGAGCGCCGGCGTGAAGCCGTTGCATATCCGTGTCGTCACCGTGAAGCCTGGCGACACCATCGACAAGCTTGCCGAGCGCATGGCAAGCGACCACAAGCTCGCCCGCCTTCTCCTGCTCAACGGCTTGTCGGCGAACGACAAGCTCAAGCCGGGCGAAAAGGTGAAGCTGGTGATGGAATAGTCGCCGAGGCGTGAGAATGAAAAAAAGGCCGGGTCTGCCCGGCCTTTTTGTTTGCACTCGCGAATTTTCTACTGCTCACCCGCTTCGCAGTTGAGCGTAAATTCGCGCGGCACATCCGGACCCCACAGATAGAATGAGTCTTCCGGCTTGTGGTCGGCGGACGGCCAGCGATCTTCCTTTGAGATGTAGTCGATGTCGCAGGAGTACTCGGCGAATGAACCCCACGGATCCATAATGTAGTGGAAGTAGTTCGAGCCGAGCACGTGGCGCCCAAGGCCCCAACCCTTCTGATAGCCCTTGTCATGCATGCGGGCCGCGCCAAGACCGATGTCGTTGATCGACGTCACGTCCCATGAGCAGTGATGGAAGCCTGGGGCCGACGACTTGACCAGAGCCAACAGATGATGGTCGCTGCCGTGGATGCCGTGCATGAAGGCAACGAGATCAGAAGCTCGATCCGACAGACGCAGACCGAGGGTGCGCTCATAGAACTCGATCGACTTCAATACGTCGCTGGTGAAGATCAGCACATGCGATAGCCGGCGCGGCCGTACCAGCGGCGCGGCGGCGCGCGTCGTTGCTGCCGCCTGCCCTGGGCCGACGGTCACCCACTCGCTGACGGCCTTCTGATCCGGCGACACCTTCGGCGCCACCTTCACTTCCATCAGGACGCCTTCGTGGTTGCGGAACCAGAAGCCATTCGACTCGAAGCCCGGGGGCGGGTCGATCAGCTTGACGCCCTGCCCCTCGATGCGCTTTTTGAGGCGGTCAATGTCCTCGGCGTAGCAGCCGAACGACAGATGGTGCAGCGCCTTGGTTTTGCCCTCGATGACCGAGCCCCAGGCGTGATCGTGGCCGAAGGTCTTGAGCTGCAAGGAATTACCCTTGCGCACCATGTTGAGACCGAAATTCGTGTAGAACTCGTCCGCGACGTTCACGTCCGGAACGGCGAGCACGAACTGGTCGAGTGAATGGATGCCGAACTCGTCCGAGCTGGCTTTCGGCGCGACATAGCCGCCGATGGCAGTCATTGCAGTCTCCCTAGACGATTGTCATTGTATTCTCGCCATCATACCCCCGAGCCTCGGTGAGGCAAACGGTTCTTGGGCCGCCCGGCCAAGCCGGGCGCGAAAGGCGCCCACTTCTGCCCAACCTGCGACCCCTCGCCGCCCCGCCGGAACGCGTCGACCTCCCATGCTTTGACAAAGATGGATTGGTCCGGACGTGAAGAGTTGTTGCGCGACATGGCCGATGAGGGTCTCGGCGGGTCGGTTGCGATCTATGCCGGCGCTATCCTCGGCGCGCTCGGGCTGATTGCCGTGCCGATTTATGTCGCGGTGTCGCCGCAGGTTTACGACAACCCGCCGCTCGAACCCCTCGATCCGCTGCTGCAGGGCCCCATCATAGGCAACCGCGTCTCGACGCCAATGCCCCTGTCACACCTCAAGCACGAGGTACTGGTCGATCCCAAGTACGTTGCCGAACTCAACGCCCGGTTCAAGAAACGCGAGGCGGCGCCGCAGCAGGTGGCGCGTCCCGTTCGCGAGCGCGGGTCGGCGATCGCCGAGCTTCCGGAAACGCGCGAGCGCTCTGGCTTCTTCCTGTTCAACCTGTTCGGCGGATGACGCCGCTCACGGCTGACGTTCCGTGACCGGCGCGCCGTTACCGGACAGCGCGCGCATCGCGCCGCGCATGGCGACGCGGAACGCCTCGTCATAATTAACGCCGCGCGCCGACCAGGTGAATTCGCGGCCTTGCGCCGCGATATGCCAGGTCGCGATCCAGCCATGCGCCTTGTCGCTCCAGATCAGCGTGCCGATCAGCGGCAATTCTCCCCCGGCCAGCGGTGCCAGCCGTTCGGCTTTGGCCCCGATAGTCTTCGCCGATGTTTGCGGCGTCACGCCGGCGGCACGCAGCGGCTCCGCGGCCGGCAGCATCACTTTCATGCCGTAACGCGTGGCGGCAGTACCGAGCGCCTCACGCATGCCTGGGTGAAAGTCGCCATCGGCGGCGAGCACGCCGTCGCGCGCGCCGGCCGACTGCTGAAGCCCCTGCACCGTGACGATCATGGTCATCGCCGGCCGCTTTCCCTTCCAGGTCTTGCGGCCGAGCGAGGCCAGCACATTGTCGATCTTCGCCGGATTGAAATGACAGGTGAGAAAATGCGGGCGGTCGTAGCTGCCCTGCTCGTCATGAATATCGCGTCCGGACAGGCGGTCGAAATACGAGAAGCTGTCGATATAGTCGCCGGCCTTCACCGCCAGCGCCGGAACGCCGCGTGCATCGAGAATGGTGGCATCGCCTGACGCCTTCACCAGCACGTCCTCGAAACACAGCCTGAAGCCGAGCGGCCGGTTGCGCTCGTCCTTGCCGGTGACCACGGCCTGGGTCGTATAAATGTCCTCGACGGCCACGGGCGGCGGCGGCTTTGTTTCGGCGGCCCCCGCGGCGCCGACGCAGACCCAAAACATCACCGCAGCCGTACTTGCCCCGCGCAGCGCGGCCGGGGCGAAAATTCCGCTCACGGGCACCTCCTTGGTCGGCCGTCGCCTGTTTCTTCAGCATACTCCAAGTTGTCCAGGGATGGACGAAGCCCCTCATTCCAAATCACGGGATCGGAACGCCCGGGACCGCATGGACAAGTTCCGGGCGCGGTGCGATGCTTTACGACAGTTTTTTAACAATCCTGGGGGGCTCCGATGCGCAGTTTCTGGAAAGCCTGCATTGTCTCGCTGTTGGTGGGGACCACGGCCGCTCATGCCGGCACCGTGACCGCCTATACGGCCCTGGAAGAAGACGAGATCGCCGAATACGTCGCCGCCGCCAAAAAGGCGCTGCCCGGCATCGACCTCAAGGTATTGCGCCTGTCCACCGGCGACCTCGGCGCCCGCATTCTCGCCGAAGCCTCGAACCCGCAGCATGACGTAATCTGGGGCTGGGCCGTCACCAACATGATGGACCCGCGCGTGCTCGCGCTGCTCGCGCCGTACAAGGCCAAAGGCGCCGACAAGCTCGCCGCGCCCTATCGCGCCGTCGACGACAAGTGGTTCGCGGCAACCGGCTACATGGCTGCGTTCTGCGTCAACAACGAGCGCATCAAGGCCAAGGGCCTGCCGACGCCGAAGGACTGGACCGATCTGCTCGATCCCAAATTCAAGGGCGAAGTCGTGATGCCGAACCCGGTGTCGTCGGGCACGGGGTATCTGCAGATCGTCGGTATCCTGCAGCAGATGGGCGACGAAAAGGGCTGGAAGTTCCTCAAGGATCTCGACGCCAATGTCGCACAGTACATCAAGTCCGGGTCACGGCCATGCAAGGCGGCGCGCGCCGGTGAATTCGCCGTTGGCACGTCGCTCGCGTTTGCCGCCATCCAGTCGATCCAGGAAGGCTTCCCGGTCACCATGGTCATCCCGTCGTCCGGCGCTGGTTTCGAACTCGAAGCCTCGGCGCTGATGACATCGTCGAAGAACAAGGCCGATGCCGAGAAATTCCTCGACTGGACCTTGTCGCCGGAAGCCGCCGGCATCTACGGCAAGTACAAGGAAATCGTCACGATCCCCGGCATCAAGCCCGAAGCCGCATCGGAAAAGGCGGGACTGCCGGCCGACGTGACCAAGGTGCTGCTGCCAATCGACTTCGCCAAATCGGCAGCCCAGCGCACCGCCATTCTCGAGCGCTGGCAAAAGGAGATCGGCCGCTAAAGCGGCCGCCGCCAAGGCAGCCCGCGATGCGGCTCGATCTTGAAGGCGTGGCCAAACGTTTCGAGGGCGTGTTCGCCCTCGAAAACATTTCGCTGAGCGTTGAGGCGCCGGAGTTCGTCTGCCTGCTCGGCCCGTCCGGCTGCGGCAAGACCACGCTGCTGCGTCTGATCGCAGGCCTTGCCGCGCCGGACGAAGGCCGCATCAGCCTCGACGGCGCCGACCTGACCGCCGTGCCGGCGCGCGAGCGCGGCTTCGGCATCGTCTTCCAGGCCTATTCGCTTTTTCCCAACATGACGGTGGCGGCCAATGTCGGCTACGGCCTGCGCATCCGCGGCGTCGCGCCGACGAAGATCGCGTCCCGCGTTACCGAACTGCTGGAGCTGATCCAGTTGCCGCATCTGTCCGATCGCTACCCGTGGCAATTGTCCGGCGGCCAGCAACAACGTGTCGCCGTCGCCCGCGCCGTCGCGGTCGAGCCGAAGCTTTTGCTGCTCGACGAGCCGCTGTCGGCGCTCGACGCCAAGGTGCGCGTCGAATTGCGCGCCGAAATCCGCGCATTGCAGCGCCGCCTCGGCATCCTCACCATCATGGTGACGCACGATCAGGAAGAGGCGATGTCGCTCGCCGACCGCATCGTCTGCATGCAGAAAGGCCGCATCGCACAGGTCGGCACGGCGCAGGAGCTCTACCATCGTCCGGCGAGCCGCTTCGTCGCCGACTTCATGGGCGTGAGCAACCTCATCGACCTGAAAACGGCCGAACGCCACGCACCGGCCTTGCTCGCCGACCGCCGCGCCAGCGACGGCGACGTCGCCTGTGTGCGTCCGGAAGACGTGATCGTCGGCACCCCCGGCGCCGACGCCCGCGTCGCCTCGGTGCAGTTTCTCGGCAACATCTCGCGCCTGGTGCTCGACTGGCCCGGCGGCGAACTCATCGCCGAACAGCCCGGCGAAACGGCGTTGCAGCCCGGCGCCGAGGTCACGGTCGGATTCGCCGCTCACAAGCACGCCTGGGTCGCCAACTCGTGAGCGCACTGGCCAGAACGATGACAAAGGCCGCCGATCGCGACCGCCTCTTCATCGCCGTTTGCCTGATCGTGCCGCTGCTCGGCCTCGTCGTGTTCTTCGTCTATCCGCTGAGCATGGTGGCGCTGCGCAGCATCACCCAGCCGGACGGCAGCATCGGCCTCGGCAATTTCGCGGTGATCCTGAGTTCGCCGAATTTCTGGCGCGCCGCCTGGCACAGTCTCGCCATGAGCGGCACGACGACGGCGCTGGTGCTGCTGCTCGGCCTCGTCGTGTCCTTTGCCCTCCACCGTTGCCGCATCCCCGGCACCGCATTGGTCATGGCCGCTGTGTCGCTGCCGCTGCTGATGCCATCGCTGGTGCAGGGCCTCGGCCTCATTTTCCTGCTCGGCCGCAACGGCCTGCTAACCAAGGCCTCCGGCATCGAGGTCAACATTTACGGCTTCTGGGGCCTCGTTATCGCCAACGGGCTCTACGGCCTGCCGCAGGCCATTCTCATCATCAGCGCCGCGCTGCGCAGCGCCGACGCCCGTATCTATGAGGCGGCGGAAATCCTCGGCACATCGGGCTGGCGGCAATTCCGCGACATCACGCTGCCGAACATCAAATTTGGATTGTTGAGCGCCGGCTTCGTGGTGTTCACGGTCACCATCACCGATTTCGGCAATGCGGCGACCATCGGCGGCGACTATTCGATCCTCGCCACCGAGATCTACAACCAGGTCGTCGGCCAGATGAATTTCAATCTCGGCGCCGTCGTCGGCATCATGCTGCTGTTTCCGACGGTGCTGGCCTTCTATCTCGAGCGCGTCGCCTCGCAGCGCCAGTTCGGCGGCGGCAGCGATTCCGCGGTGCCGATCGTGCCGCGCTTCACGCCGCGGCGCGACGTGCCGATGACGGTTGCCGCCTGGCTGGTGGCGCTGATGCCGATCGTCACCGTTGGTGTCGTCGTGTTCGGCAGCTTCGTATGGCTGTGGCCTTACCGTTTCGACCTGACTTTACGCCACTACTCCGTGAAGGTCGCCGGCGGCTACGACCCGCTCTGGACCACGGTCTATATCTCGCTCTGGGCCGGCCTCATCGGCACGGCGCTGATCTTCGCGCTCGGCGTCGCGCTGCAGCGCATGCCGCGCGCATTGGTCAAGCCGATCTACTTTTTCTGCATGCTGCCGGCGGCGGTGCCGGGCCTGGTGCTCGGCCTGTCCTATATTTTCGCCTTCAACGCGCCGAGCACGCCGCTGTATTTCCTCTACGGCACGGCGATGCTGATCGCGCTGTGCAACATCTTCCATTACTGGACGCAGGGTTTCCTCACCACCATGACCGGTCTGCGGCTGGTGCCGGCCTCGCTGCAGGAAACCGCCGCCTGCCTCGGCGCCAGCCTGCCGCGCGTTATGCGCGACGTTGTGGCGCCGCATATGGCGCCGACCGTCATTTCGGTGTTCTTCCTGCTTTTCATGCAGTCGATGGTGACCCTGTCGGCGATCATCTTCCTGATCACCGCCTCGGTCAGCGTCGCGTCGGTGTCGATTATGCGGCTCGACGAGGCGGGCTTCACCTCGCAGGCCGCGGCTTACGCGACCTGCACCATGGGCGTTGTCATTGGCGCCTCGATACTCTTGCGCCTGCTGCTGGCGCTGGTCGGCCGCAGCGCCGGAGCGCGGGGCTAAGGCACGCCCGCGCGCTCAGAAATTGGCGACCAGGGGCGTCGGCGCGGCTTCGGTCACCGGCTGGCTGGAACCAAAGCGCAGCGACGGCATGCCGATGAAATCGTGCGGCCCGGTGTGGACGAGCGAGCCCTCGACATCGAGCCAGATCTTGCCGCCCAACTCGCGCCACATCCGGCAGAAACCGAAATCCTCGCTGAGATATTCGCGCGTGTCCGGATCGATCATGCATTCGAACAGCGCATGATACTGCCGGCTGCCCTGACCCGGCGAATAGACGTGATCGGAGGTGTACATGCGCTCGGGATGCGCCGCGATCAGCCGCTCGAACACCTGGCGCTTGATCATCATGAAACCGGTGGCGCAATAGACGCCCGTGGCGAAGGGGCCGCGGCGCTCGAGCTCGTCGCCCTCGCAAAACTTGCCGACATATTGCAGCGTCGCGGTGTTCATCGGTTCACGGCTGGCGATGTTCGCCGGCGGCTGCCAGTTCAGCGCCTTGGCCGGATACATGCCGCCGACCACGTCCTCGTTGAAGGCCAGCATACGCAGCACCAGTTCGGCGTCGAAAGTGATGTCGGCGTCGATGAACATGAGATGGGTTGCCTCCTCGGAGCTGAGGAAATGCGACACCAGGGTGTTGCGCGATCGCGTGATCAGCGAGTCGCGGCCGAGCATGTTGATGCTGACGGAGACGCCATGCTGTTGCGCGAGCTGCATCAGCATCATGATCGACGACATGTACCCCGTCGTCACGACGCCGCCGAAGCAGGGCGTGGCGATGAAGATCTGGATGTTGTCGTGGGGCTGTGCGGCGTTGTCGTTGGACGGCGAAGGCGAGTGGGCTTCGGTCATGCATTCCATTCCGGCGTCGTGCGGCTTGCGGGATACGCGAGAGGAACAGACGCGGCCGGGGGCGACAGTCCCGCCGAATCGCTGGCCAACCGGATCATGATTCATCGCGCCGGATTTGTCATGGCGCAATCGCGCGGCGACCTGCGTCACGATTGCCAGCAAAAAAGCCCGGCATCGCTGCCGGGCTTTCTGTCTTGAAGGTCTTGTGCGTTCCGTTGGGCTTGAGGGCGAGAGGCATTCCGCCTCAATCCTCATCCTTTCAGGCAGCTTCTTCCTCGGCCGCGTCGTCGGAGCTGGCCTCTTCGGCAGGCTTGGGACCGCGGCGCGGGCCCTTGGCGAGCGCGCCTTCGATTTCCTTGACCGCTTCGGTCTCGGTCACCTTCTGCACGGCCGCGATCTCGCGCGACAGGCGGTCGAGCGCCGCTTCGTAGAGCTGACGTTCGGAATAGGACTGCTCCGGCTGGGTGTCCGAGCGGTACAAATCGCGGACCACCTCGGCGATGGCGACGATGTCGCCTGAGTTGATCTTGGCTTCGTATTCCTGCGCGCGGCGCGACCACATGGTGCGCTTGACGCGGGCCCGGCCCTTGAGAGTCTCCAGCGCTTTCTTCACCAAAGCCGGCTCGGCGAGCTTGCGCATGCCGACCGAGACGATCTTCGCGGTCGGGACGCGAAGGGTCATCTTGTCCTTGATGAAATTGATGACGAACAGTTCCAGCTTGGCGCCGGCGATTTCCTGCTCCTCGATCGCCATGATCTGGCCCACGCCGTGGGCCGGATAGACGATGAATTCGTTGGTCTTGAAGCCTTGACGCTGAGTGGTCTTCTTGTTGGGGGCAGTAGGCATTCCGGGCAGTGCTCCTTCACCGGCGGCCTTGCGGGCGCCGGCCACTTTGTCTGCGGGGGCCGCAGCGCGGGGCGTTACCCGGGCGGCATGCGATTTCCGCCGGGGTTCGGCGGATTTCTTCGGCTTCCGGCTCATACCGGAGGGCCCTTTCTTGGACTTTTGACGCGATTTACCAGCCACAGCTCACACGTGGATCGCACGCCCTCTATGGAACCTTGGGGACCCCGCGAAAAACAATGCTCCCGGACAGAGGGAGCAGAATCCGTGTGCGGTGATTGTTCATATTCATTGGGATTTCAGACTATATAGCACATTTTTGGCCAAAATCAAAGCCTTATGACGTTACAAAACGGCAACACGGCCGCCATCGCGGCCGAAATCGCGGTTCGGTTAACGCTGCGGGCACCGCTGGCGGAAAATGCCGGACGCCAGGGCAAGATTCCCGATACCCGGGAACTTCGGCTGAGTGCGGGCGCGCGGCGCGGCTTCAGTCGCCCTCGCCAGGCTTCGGCGAGAAGTGCTTCTCGAGCTTGTCGGCCACGCCGTCCCATTCCTTGGCGTCGGCGGGCGGATCGCGCTTCACGGTAATATTCGGCCAGCTCTTGGCGTATTCGGCGTTGAGCTTCAGAAACTTTTCCAGCCCCGGCTCGGTATCCGGCTTGATCGCTTCGGCCGGGCATTCCGGCTCGCACACGCCACAATCGATGCATTCATCCGGGTGGATGACCAGCATGTTGTCGCCTTCGTAGAAGCAGTCCACCGGACAGACTTCGACGCAGTCCATGTACTTGCACTTGATGCAGTTTTCGGTGACGACGTAGGTCATTCAAACCACTCCGGGCGGCCGCTCGCGGCTTGCTATCGCAAGCCTCCATAGACTTCAAGCCGCGCCCTGGGGCCGGTATCCGGCGTAATTTTCCAGCATCCGATAGGTTGCGGCCGCATCGCGCGCCGCCCCGCGCCGCTCGCAGAAACCCACCACCTCGATCACGCGGACGGAGCGGTCGAGCGCCAAAGTCACGACGTCGCCCTCGCGCAGCAGGTGCGCCGGCGCCGTGACGCGCTGACCGTTGACGCGGGTATGGCCGGCATCGACCAGCCGGGCCGCATCGCTGCGCGTGCGCACCATGCGGGCATGCCAGAGCCATTTGTCGATGCGCTGCTTCTCGCCGCCGCCGAGCCCCTTCGAGGTGCGGCTCGGCTCGCTCATCAATCCTTGCTCTCGAGCTGAGACTTGAGCGCGGCGAGCTTGGCGAATGGCGAATTCGGATCCGGCGCCTTATCGCGGCCGCCAGAGCCACCGCCCGGACGGGCGTAGTACTTGTCGCGATCGGCGCGGTCGACCTGATCGCGCTCCCGTCCGCGGCGCGGGCCGCGCGATTGATTGTCCCGGCCTTCGCCGGGCCGGCCCTGATCGCGCTTGTTGTCCGACGGCTTGCCGCCGGAGCCCTTGGCAAAACCTTGGGATTGCCGCTCCATGCGCTGGCGGCGTTCGTTGCGGTCGTGGCCCTGACGCGGCTCGCGGCGCTGCTCGTTATAGCGCACGCCGCCCTGATCGGCCGGCGCGGACGCCGCCGCGGCATCGGGCGCAGCAACGACACCTTCGGCACTGGCCGCCTGCGGCGGACGCTGGCCGCGACGCGGGCGCTGATGCTGACGGCGTTCGCCTCCGCCATGGCCGCCCGGACGCCACACTTCGATGGTTTCCGGCTCGGCTTTCACGTCGGCCGCTGGAGCAGCTTCTGCTGAAGTGGCTTCAGGGGCAGCGGCTTCGGCCTCGGTCAGGCCGTCGCCGGCGACCGGCGGCGATGCCTCGGCAGCCTCGGCGATACCCGACACTTCGCCGCCCACGTCCGGCGTGGCGGCAGCGACCGGCTCGGCCGCAAGTTCGGGCGCAGCCGGTATGAATTCGGCATCCGGCAGCAGCGACTGCGAAGATGTCGCGGCTTCCACGGCCGGTTCGGGCGCGGTCTCGGCCGATGCTTCGGTCACCGGCGCGGCGTCGGCTTCCGCCGTTGCTGCGGCCGTCGCTTCCACCGACTTGATTTCTTCCGGCTTGGCTTCCGGCGGCTTCGGCTTACGGTCCATGCGATAGCCGAGCGAGCGCAGGATCGAGGCGAAGTCCTCGCCCGAGGCGCCGGTCAGCGAGGTCATGGCACCGGTGACGACGAAACCGCGGCCGTCGAACGCGCCATCGGGCTTGGGCGTCATGCCTTCACGCCACGACAGCGCCGGGCGAATGAGATCCGCCAATCGCTCCAGAATATCGACACGCACGGCGCGCTCGCCGCAGATGCGATAACCGGAGGTGCGGTACAGCGCCTTCGGCGTGTCCTTGTCGAGCGGGATCGAGGTTCGGCCGGAGGCAGCCAGGTGCAACAGTTCGGTGACGCCCTTGGCGTCCGGCGCCTCGTGCTTCAACGCCCAGAGCTGCGTCGCGAGCGAGCGCGGCGCCGGCTTGAGCAGCAGCGGCAGGTAGATGTGATAGGCGCCAAAGCGCACACCATACTTGCGCAAGGTGGCGCGCGAGGGCTGATCGAGGCTCTTGACCTCCTCGGCCACTTTCTGCCGCTCGAGCACGCCGAGCGCCTCGACAAGCTGGAAAGCGATGCCGCGCGCGACCCCGGTGATATCTTCAGCAGCCGACAGCGAGAACAGCGACGCCAACTGCTTCTCAATATGATTCCTGATCCAGAGATCGAGGCGGTTCTGCACCAGTTCGCGCGCCGGACCCGTCAGATGTTCATCGGCGATAATTCGCACGCGCGGACGCAGCGTGTCGTCGCCGGCGACGAGCTTGCCGACCAGTTCGCCGGTCCAGCGCAACGCGCCGTCATTGGCGAGCACGACCTGATCGCTGGAGGCCTGCGACAGCTTGGTGGCGCGCGCTTCGATCTCGACAGCGAGGACTTTCTGCGCGGCGGCGTTGAGCGCCTTGGCTTCCGAGCCTGCCGCCGAAGCAGCGGGTGCGAACATGAAGCCGTCGAGCCTGCCGATGACATGGCCCTCGACAGTGACTTCGCCGGTTTTTCCGATTTGTGTTTCGAGCATTGCGTTCTCTCGCAGCCTCCGCATCAAGACGCTGGTGCGGCGGTCCACGAAGCGTTCTGCCAGACGCTCGTGCAAAGCGTCCGACAACTTGTCTTCGATCGCGCGCGTGACGCCCTGCCAGTGCTCCGGGTCGGCAAGCCAATCCGGGCGATTGGCAACATAAGTCCAGGTCCTGACATGCGCGATCCGGTTGGAGAGAGTGTCGATGTCGCCGTCGGTCCGGTCGGCCAGACCGAGCTGACGAGCGAACCAATCTGTAGGGATGTTACCCTCTCGCATCAAGAAACCATAGAGGGTCACGGCTAATTCGGCATGGGTCGCCGGCGCGATCTTGCGATAGTCCGGGACCTGGCAGACGTCCCAGAGCCGCTCGACCGCCGCCGCGCCGCGCGCCAGCGCCTTCACGTCGTCGTCGCGGCCGGCATGTTCCAGCACCAGAATGTCTTCGCCGGTGGGCGCACGCGTCAGGCCCTGCTCCTGCGGCGTCATCGACAGCGAAGCCTGCAATGCGCCGATCGAGGCGAAATCGAGCGCGGAATTGCGCCATTGCAGCATCCGCACCGGCTCGAAGGTGTGACTTTCCAGCGCATGGACCAGTTCCTGGTCGAACGGATCGCAGCGCCCAGTGGTGCCGAAAGTGCCGTCGCGCGTGGCACGGCCGGCGCGGCCGGCAATCTGCCCGAGCTCGGACGGATTGAGTTTGCGGAACTGGTAACCGTCGAACTTACGATCAGAGGCAAATGCGACGTGATCGACGTCGAGATTGAGCCCCATGCCAATCGCATCGGTAGCGACCAGATAATCCACATCGCCTGATTGGTACATGGCGACCTGGGCATTGCGTGTCCGCGGCGACAGCGCGCCGAGAACCACGGCCGCGCCGCCGCGCTGGCGGCGGATCAGTTCGGCGATGGCGTAAACCTCGGCCGCGGAAAAGGCGACGATCGCCGAGCGCGTCGGCAGCCGCGTGATCTTCTTTTCGCCCGCGTAAGTGAGCATCGACAGCCGCGGCCGCGACACGATGTTGGCGCCAGGCAGCAGCCGCTCCACGATGCCACGCATCGTGGCGGCACCGAGAATGAGCGTTTCCTCGCGCGCACGCATGTTGAGAATGCGGTCGGTGAAGACATGACCGCGCTCGAAATCAGCGCCGAGCTGGATTTCATCAACGGCCAGGAAAGCGACGTCGAGATCGCGCGGCATGGCCTCGACGGTCGAGACCCAGTAGCGCGCCTTCGGCGGCTTGATCTTTTCTTCGCCGGTGATGAGCGCGACCGAGGCCTCGCCCGCCCTAGCGACGACCTTGTTGTACACTTCGCGCGCCAGGAGCCGCAGAGGCAGCCCGATCATGCCGGAGGAATGCGCCAGCATCCGTTCGATGGCGAGATGGGTCTTGCCGGTATTGGTGGGGCCGAGAACCGCCGTTACGCCTGAACCGCGCGCGTGCGGCGGGCGTTTGGCCTGCGGAGAGAAGGAAATCGTCATTACTCGTCCAGACGCGTCACCGCCTCAAGGGAGGCGAGGCCGCAGGTTCATCTATCACATTGCGCTGCCGTGCGAGCCCCAAACCGTGCCGCCGTTAAGACTTGGAACAGCCTCGGAACGAACACCGTCCGAATCACTGAAAACAGCTGAATGCGGGTTCGTTCACGGCAATATCTCGGTGGCATTCGCCACCGTGGCACTAGATAGGGTTCACCGCCGGCATCGGCCAGAGCGAAATAACAATTCAAATCTTAACGGTGGCGGCGGTCTGTTTCTTTTTGCGCCAGCGCAGATAGCGATCGCGGCCGCCGGCCTGTCCCGGTTTGCGACAGTCAAAAAGGCCCGCCGTTAAGGGCTGGAACGAGTCTGGAACGAAGCAGGGGCGAATCAGTGACTCGCTGCGACTTCGGATTCGTTCACGGCGATATGTGGGAAGAGATTCAGATTCCGGCACCACATGCTGTGGCCAGGATCGGATTCATTGAGCTTTTTCGGCTCTGAATTATTGACGCGCTCGCGAGTCGGTCCCGCCGCGATGAGTCAAGTTCGAATCCGCACGCAAAGCACCGGTCTTCAAGGCGTCGTTTTGGTCTCGGATGCGCGGGGGCTCTCGCTCGCCGCCGCGCGAGTTGGTTTTTCCTTCGACCGGGTCGACGCCCGCACCGTCGGCGGCAAGGCGGTCACCACAAATTCGTCGGCCTCCAGCACGGCAAGGCCGACCGGCGTCGGGCCCTCGATCCGGAACGGCACCAGCACGCGCGTACTACCGATCGGCGCCAGCCAGATCTCGATGTTGCGCTGTTCCTGCAGATATTTGATCGCAGCCCGGGTCGGGATGTAGCCGGCGACCGGTGTGAAATTGACCGAACAGACCACCGCCGGGCCGGCATAGCCCTTGTCGGCCTTGACCTGCTCGATACGCTTGAACGCCAAGGTGAGGTCGTAGCGCAGGCGGCCGTCGAACACCGGCAGTTTGCGCTGGCACGCCTCGGCCGACATGAGTTCGCCATTGCCGGGCATCCGCACCAAAGTCGCCGTCATCGGGTCGAGCACGCCGCTCTTGCTGGCGTCGGTGACCGGGACGCGCTCTGGCTCTGTTTCAGCCGGAGGATCAAGTTTCAGCTCCTTGACCGCACCGCCATCGACTTTCAGGCTGATTTCATTGCCTTTTTTGTAGGACTGGATGCTGGCCGTGTAGCTGGACAAGGCCGGCTTGCCCGCCTGGAGCGTACCTTGGGTCACCGTCTGGCCATGACCGCCGGTGAAGGCCTTCATCAGGCCTGTCGTCGAACCCTTGGCGGTGGCCGAATAATCGCCGTCGCCGATCACGATTTCCCAGGTGCCCTCGCCGATCGGCAGGCCGGCCAGCGAGGCCGTATAGCGCGCGTCGAGCCGGGCCTGGGCTCCGGCCTGCCCGGGCGCGAGGGCCGCGCACAGCGCCGCCACAGGCACTGTCAGCGCCAACCACCGCCTCGCTTGCCGGACGTCCAGCACGGAAAATTTCCTCCTGATCGGTGTATTGGTCGGCGCGCATTGCGCCAAATGTTTGGTACCGGTCGTGTCCGGGTCAGATTACGCGAGCAGGCCACCGAAAAGACCTTAAAATGGCGGAAACGGCGGCCAAATCCCCAACTTGACGCCCAAGCCACGGCTCTTTATACGTCCTGCCGTCCAAGCCCACATTGACGGAACGGACCGGCGCGAGCCACAAGCACGTGCAGGCCGGCGTTTTGCAGGGCGACCAATTCCGCGGCGCTTACCAAGCGACGTACCATTTACGAAGGATGATGCCATGTCCTGGCGTTGCGACCTGACCGGCAAGAAGCCGCTCTCCGGCCACAAGGTGAGCCACTCGAACATCAAGACCAAGCGGCGCTTCATGCCGAACCTCCAGAGCGTCTCGCTGACCTCGGAGATCCTCGGCCGCACCGTGCGCGCCCGCATCTCGACCAACGCACTGCGTTCGGTCGATCACCGCGGCGGTTTCGACGCCTTCCTGCTCAAGGCCAAGGACGCGGACCTCGCGCCGAACATGCTGGCGCTCAAGCGCCAGATCGTGAAGAAGTCGGCGGCCGCGAAAGCCAGCTGAGCGATTTCACCCATCGAGATTTGAAAACGCCGCCCTTCCGGGGCGGCGTTTTTGTTTTCCGGAAGGTGAGGGCGAGAATGGAACTTTCCGGCAAGAGCCGGAGTTGGCCGAATTCGACGCCATCCGCTCCGGGATACCATGGCCAATCTAGCCGACAGCCTCGCTGACATCTTTCCGGGTGACAGCGAAATGGCTCACCTCATGCGCCAGCATGACTGGAGCCGCACGCCGCTCGGCGACCCGCTGCGCTGGCCCGATGCCCTGAAGATTCCGCTGAAGATGCTGCTGACGTCCCGGTTCGAGATGTGGCTCGGCTGGGGCCCCGACCTCGCGTTCTTCTATAACGACGCCTACATCCCGACGCTCGGACTCAAGCATCCTTCGATGCTGGGCAAGCCGTTTCGACAAGTCTGGGCGGAGGTCTATGACGACGTCGCCGATCAGGTCGAGCGCGTGCGCGCCGGCGACGCGACCTGGAACAAGGCGCTGCTGCTCCTGCTCGAACGCAGCGGCTATCCCGAAGAGACCTATCACAGCTTCTCCTATAGCCCGCTGTATGGCGGCGGTGGCGCCGTCGAAGGCCTGCTG
>Ga0182747_1000184_pt1 | contig 66741 bp, 68 predicted proteins | sample eDN3rd30CBELigBY_FD_128526 | JGI IMG/M metagenome (GOLD analysis project Ga0182747, IMG submission 128526) | Enriched backyard soil microbial communities from Emeryville, California, USA - eDNA 3rd pass 30_C BE-Lig BY (version 2) (version 2) | ecosystem: Environmental > Terrestrial > Soil >... | reverse complement strand
GACGGTGTCAGCACCGTCGTTCGAGCAAACCGGGAGTTCGAGACACGACGACGCTTCGGCACGCCCACAGTCCACTACACCCAGCCCCCCAACCAACGGACCTAACCATCCGCACCTTCTGAGCCCCTCGGCGACTGGTCGCCGGCGTGTGCGGTCATGTGAATCGGCACGCAACGTCGCCGACCATCCGTGCAACGGCGGCACCAAACCCGTTCGTCAGCGGGGTCGCCGAGCGCCGATGCTGGGGGCATGACCACCGCCGACCAGGCCCAGCGCACGCAGGAGCAGGTTGAGGGACTGCTCGTCCGAATCTTCCGGACGCTGATCGAGGAGCCCACCCCCGACGCCATGTGGGCCGCGGTCACCGAGGGCCTCAGCGACACCAACAAGGACTTCTGGCAGGTCTCCTCGGAGGTGATGATCGCCAAGGAGTTCCGCTGGCGCTATGTCAAGCACTTCGAGCCGATGCCCGCGCTGCGCAGCGACTGGAGTCAGGCGCTCGCCAGCCAGTGAGGGCTCCGCCTCTCCGGGTTCAGGGACGGCCGGACTGGATTCGGGCAACCTCTTCGGGGCTCAGGTCACGGCCGGTTGTGGCGCATTGGTAGCCGCTGTCGTCCGGCGAAGGCGGCGCCGCAGCGCGAAGGCTGCGCTCGACCTCGGTCCACTCTTCGGCCGTGTACCTAATGGCGCGGGCGCACGGCACGATCCTACGAGTCGCGGAGCCAGAGGACGAGTTCGTCTACCTGGGCGAACCGCCTGATCAAGGTGCTCGTCACCCCGGCGTGACGCGGCGGGTCAGCGGGCCTGTAGGCGCTCGGTGAAGAAGGCGAGGATCTCGTTGCGGGCGGCGGCGGTGGGCTCGCCCTCGGCGTCGATCAGGCAGGTCGTGACGACGCTGTGGGGCGCGCCGATCCAGTCGAGAGCAGCGGCCGAGTCGGGCAGCTCGCGGGCCAGCAGCCGGTCGCCGAGCCGTTCGCGGAACGTGTCGAAGCGCGCCTTGGGGCAGAACGGGTCGCCTTCGAAGCGGTAGGCGAGCACGGTCAGACTCTCGGCGTCGAGCCGCCGGCGGATGGTGACCATGTCGGCGTCGTGGATGAAGGTGCCGGCCGGGTCGTCGAACGGCAGCGACGGCTGCGCCATCACCGGGGCGAGCACCGAGTCTTCGAGCACCAGGGCGAGCGCGAAGTTGCCGGTGAAGCACATGCCGATCGCGCCGACGCCGGGGCCGCCGCACTCGGTATGGGCGTGGGCGGCGAGTTGCCGCAGCCAGCTCACCATCGGGCTGGGGACGCCGGCCGCGAACGCGTCGAACTCGCGTTGCACGCAGGCGCTACCGAACGCCTCGCCGAACAGTTCGTTCGTCGGCTCGGCGCCGTCGCGGCCGAACAGGCTGGGCAGCCACACGGTCAGCCCGGCGTCGCGCACCCAGCGCGCAAAGCGGGCGACATGGGGCGTGATGCCGGGCATCTCGGTCATCACCACGACGGCCGGCCCGGTGCCAGCGACGTACACCACCTTGGTGTCGTCGTCGAACGTGAGCTGGCGGCGGTCGAAGTCGTCGAGTGCGTCGGTCATCGCGGCCGGACTGTAGACGACCGGTCGGCCGAGGTCAGGGGGTGCGTTTCTGGGGGTAGATCGTTTCGCCCCGGGCGAGCATGTCGACCTGCTTGGCGATGTTGCGGGCGCGGGTCTCGGGTCGCTTGACGCCGGTGACGCGGTGGATCATCGCGAACCGGTTGGCCGAGGTGAGTACGTCGAACATCGCCTGGGCAGCGGGGTTGGCGGCGATCGCCTCGGCCAGGTCGGCGGGTACCTCGATCGTCGCCGGCCCGGCATAGGCAGCCTCCCACCGGCCGTCGGCCTTCGCTGCCTCGACCTCGGCTCGGCCAGCGGGTGTCATCAGCCCGGCGCGCTCGAGCTCGTCGACCCGGCCGACGTTCTTCGCCGACCAGCGACCGCGCGGGCGCCGTGGTGTGAGGCGTTGGTACGACGTCTCACCATCGCGGGAGCGAGCCTGCCCGTCGATCCATCCGAAGCACAGGGCGTGGCGGACCGCCTGCTCGTAGTCGAGCGCGGTGACCGTGCCGCCCTTCTTCGTGAGGACCAGCCACACGCCGCGGGAGGTCGCGTGGTTGGCGGCCAGCCAGGCGCGCCACGCGTCGGCGTCGGCGACGAGTAGTTCGGGGAGTTCCTCGGCCACGGGGTGACGGCTCAGTCGGTGAGTTCGGCGAGGACGGCGGGGTCGGGGTGGGCATCCCAGGTGACGACGAGCACGGCCGCGTCGGGGCCGTGCTCGCCGTCGATGAGGGCCCGCCGCAGTTCCAGACGCCGGCCGGAACCAGCGCCGGGCCGTCCCTCGGCACGGGCCGTGGACGGAACCTCGGTGGTGCTGCCGTCGGCGTGTTGAACGTACTGCGCGGCCTCATGGCCACCGGTACGGATCGCCTCGGCGACGGCGGCCAGGTACACCGGGTCGGTCGCCCCGTCGTACACCCAGCGGGAGCCGAGCGCGGAGTGCTCCATGGTGCCGATCAGCACCGCGCCCGGTTCGTCGAGCGGGGCGCCCCGGTAGGTGAGCGGAACGTGGAACACACCGCCATCGGGCCGCCCGAGCAGAAACGTCTCGGTGCCCACCTCGCCGGCCGGGTCGTCGAACCGGAACCGCCCGAGTATCTCGAAGTCGGCCTCATCCGACGGATACCACGCCTGGCGCGGCACCCACTCGGCGAGCAGTTCCTGCTTGGTGGGGCGCAACGTCGCATCGTGGAGCACGGCCATGCGCCGCAAGTTACCCGCCCCGGGCAACGGCTTGCCGTCCGCCGACGAGCCAGCACGCGCCGCCGCAACGACAATGCCCTTGACAGCGGGCTCGTGGTTCGGCAAAGTACGAACAGTGTCAGGCAAACCGATTCGCAACAGGAGAGCCGAGCGTCATCAGGCAACGGTCGACGAGATCGTCGAGACGGCCTGGCGCCTCGCCCGCACCAGCGGGCTGGCGGCCTTCTCGCTCCGCGAGCTCGCCAGGGAGGTGGGCATGCAGCCGCAGTCGCTGTACTCGTACTTCGAGTCCAAGCACGCGATCTACGACGCGATGTACGCCCAAGGGTGCCGACAGTTCGTCGAAGGGCAGGCCGGCTGGGCCTACTCCGGCGATGCGATCACCGATCTGCGCGCGATCGGGCGGTTCTTCGTGGAGTTCTGCACTGACGACCCGGTGCGCTTCCAGCTCATGTTCCAGCGAACGATCCCAGGCTTCGAGCCATCGGAGGAGTCGTTCGCGATTTCCATCCAGAGCCTGGCGAACCTCCAGGCGCACCTGGTGGGGCTGGGCATCGACGACCCCGCCGCGCTCGACTTGTTCACCGCGCTCGGGATGGGGCTCGCCGATCAGCAGATCTCCAACGACCCCGGCGGCGACCGATGGGTTCGCCTGATCGACGACGCCGCCGAGATGTTCTGGAACCACGTCACCGGTCGCGGCCAAGCGACCACACCGACAGCCGGGGAGGCCCGACGATGACCACGACACACGTCGAGACGATCGCGCCGATCTCGCGATCCGAGGTGGAGGGGCTCGCCTCCACGGAGTACGCCCGGCTCGTCGAGCAGCTCCGGTCGCTGTCGGCCGACGACTGGAGCCAACCGACCGACTGTCCGCTCTGGGACGTGCGGGCCATGGCCGGGCACAGCGTGGGCATGCTGTCGGACTTCACCTCGTTTCGTTCGCTGTTCCGCCGCCTCCGTGCTGCCACCAAGGCCGCCAAGCAGGCCGACGGGCCGATGATCGACTCGATGACCGCCCTCCAGGTTGCCGACTACGCCACGCTGACCACCGCCGAGCTGATCGATGTGGCCGTCACCAACGGCCCCCGAGCCGCCCGCTGGCGGGCGAAGGCGCCCGCACCGTTTCGCCGGATGCCGACGAAGGAAGAGGTCGGTGGGCAAACCGAGACGTGGCGCATCGGCTACTTGCTCGACGTGATCTTGACCAGGGACCCGTGGATGCACCGGGTCGACGTCTCCCGCGCCACCGGGCGCTCGATGGTGCTCACCGCCGAGCACGACGGACGTATCGTCGCCGATGTCGTTGCGGAATGGGCGCGCCGGCACGGTCAACCGTTCTCGCTCACCCTCACCGGCCCGGCCGGGGGCGAGTTCGTCGCCGGCACCGGCGACGGCGAGCGTTTGAGCCTCGACGCTGTCGAGTTCTGCCGCGTCCTCTCCGGCCGTGCCTCAGGCAGCGGCGTGCTCGCACAGCAGGTTCCGTTCTGATGCCGGCACGGCTCATGGAGCGTCCCACGAACCGCCACCATCGACGCCGCATCCCACTCGCTCGATGTGTTGCGCTGCTGGTGCTGGCCACTTCGATCGCCGCGTGCGGGCAAGGCGGCGAGGACACCACGCCGACGACCTCGGCCGTTTCGGCGGTTCCGGCTGCACGTAGCGATACCTCGGCGAGTGCTCCCTCAGGTGTGACGCCGACCGTTGCTGTTCCTGCCGATGAGGTCGTTCCGCCATCGGGGTTGGGCGCCGCCTCGGCCCTGGTCGGCGAGTGCAAGGCGCTCGTGGTGGATCTTCTCCGTGTCATCGAGTCGTACGTGCAGGGCGGCGACGTCTACAGCGACTTCGACGTCGACGGGATGGGTGAGGCCACCGTCGAGCCGGCGGCACGCGTCGAGATGGAGTGCCCTCCGATCGACAATCAAGGTGCCTACGAGATGATGCTCGACCTCGCTCGCAGCGAAGCGCCTGGCGCCGTGCGGTACCTGGAGAGCATCGCCCAGCTGGCCGCCGAGGACGCCGACTGACGATCTCGATCAGGCCCGCGAGGATGCAACCAACCACCCGGTCAGCGCCTGCGCCCGGTGGTAACGACCGGCTCAACCACCTGGTCAGCGCCTGCGCCCGGTGGTTGAGCCGGTCGTTACCACCTAACTGAACGGCATTGGGCCTAGCGGCGTTGGCGTTGGTGGAGGGCGTCGACCTGGGCGGGGGTTTCGGGAGCGGGGCGGTGGCTCTTGCGGGTGCCGGTGCGGAGGCGGGCGAGTTTGGCGATCGCCTCGTCGGCCGTCAGGCCGCTGTCGATCAGCACGCAACCGGCCACCGTGCCCGTCCGGCCGATGCCGCCCCAGCAGTGGACGTACACCGCGCCACGGCCGCGCGCCCCGCGGATGGTTGCCGCGATCTGGTCGTAGCCGGGTTGGTCGATCACGCCGAGGTCGGGGATCGGGTGGCCGATGTGGCGCACGTCGAGACCGCGGCGGCCGGCAGCGTGGGCGACGTGGGTGGCGTACTCGGCGAGTTGGTCGTCGGGTGTGGTGAGGTCGACGAAGGTGCGCACGCCGTGGTCGATCAGCAGGTCGATCTTCTCGGCGGCGCGGGCCGCGTCGGCGTTGCCGGGGTACTCGCCGGCGAGCAGTTGGCCAGGCTCGACCCACCAGGCGTGCACGAACTCGTCGTGGCGCCAGCGGTCGGGCGACGTACCCGAACCGGCTTGGTACAGGCGGTCGGCGAGGGCTTCGATTCGGTCGATCGACGTCAGGCGCGAGCGCCAGACGTCGGGGATGCCTGCCACGCCCCAGCGGGCGCCGGCGAGTTGGCCGGCGATCGCCGCGGTGGTGTCGGCGTCGTCACCGAGGTTGGCGGCGCGCAGCACAGCATCCCGGAAGTCGCCCGCCCCACCGACGGCCCACAGCGCGGCTTCCAACGCCTCGACGCTGTAGCCGCTGCCACGTATCTCCGGTGGCTGCTTCGTTCGCCACGAGCCGGCGGCCACGGCGGCGACCGTCGGGTCGAGCGGGCCGTGCTGCCAGAAGTCTGGAGCCGCGACAGCGTCCCAGTCGGCCCCCTGGATCAGCGCCGCGATCATCGCTCCCATCACGCGGCAGGCGTCGACCGGGCGGGCGGCGGCGTGGGTGGTGCGGCTCGACTCGGCCGACCGCTCGGCGGCCGGTGCCACGTCGGTATGCCAGCGGATCGGTACCGGGGCGAGGCGCATCAGCGAGCCGTTGGCAGCCCGGCTCTGGTCGACCACCTCGTCGGCAATGGCCCCGGTGTGCTCGAACCGGTCGAGTGCGCGGCTGGTCGTCGTGCCGATGTCGAAGCACTGGCCGGTCGACGACCAGTAGCCCTCGCGGCGCCACAGCACGTAACGGCGGAGCTGATCCGCGGGGTGGAGGCCACCGGTGTCGACGATCGACTCGGCCAGGCACATCGCCATCGACGTGTCGTCGGTCCACTGGCCGGCCGCCAGGCCGAACGGGCCGCGGCCGACCATGTCGGTGATCGGCGTGAACGTGCCCGGCGCGCGGAACTCCAACGTGGTGCCGACCGCGTCGCCTGCCGCCAGCCCGACCAGCGCGCCGACCGCCCGGTCGCGGACACCTGCGTCGGGCGTGATCGTGGTGTTCGTCGCACTCATGGTGATCGAGACGATACGCAGGGCCGTTCGGTGAGGTGGTTTCGACAAGCTCAACCACCAGTTCGCTGACCAGGTGGTTGAGCTTGTCGAAACCACCGGGAGCCCACGGACGCACCGGAAACCGCCGCGGGCGTGGCGGCCGGGTCGGTACTGTCGGCCGGCGTGGGATGGGACACGGTGTTGTTGATCGTCGGCGCGGCCCTGCTCGTGGTGGGCGCCGGATGGACCGGTGCGGCGCTGCGGCAGGTTCGGCAGCCCACGACCGTCGACGCCTACAACCCCGGTAGGGGCGCGCCGAACAAGTTCCTGACGCTGCTCCCCGCGATGGTGCTCATCGACGTCGGCATCCTCGCGATCGTCGCCGGTGTGCTGCTGTAGCGCCCGCCTGGACGAGCAGGCCTGACCGAACGCCACGGTCTGCTATGCCTGGGGCGGGGGAGAGGTCGTCGAGGAAGAGGGGGTCAGCCATGGGAAAGCTGTCGATGAGTCGGTCCGAGCGCGAAGCGTTCCTGGCCGACCTGCATGTCGGGGTGTTGGCCGTCGAACGAGGTGACGGTCCTCCGCTGGTCACCCCGATCTGGTACCGCTACTCACCCGGAGGCGTGGTCGAGTTCGCGATGGAAGAGGCTTCCCAGAAGGCGCGGTTCCTGCGCGCCGCCGGGCGGGCGACGCTGTGCGCCCAGCGCGAGGAGGTGCCGTATGCGTACGTCACGGTTGACGGCCCGGTCACGTTCGGCACGGCGACCGAGCAGATCGGCACCGAGATCGCTGTGCGCTACCTGGGTGAGGAACTCGGCAAGCACTTCGTCGCGACGGTTGAGCACGCCGACGAGTTGCTCGTCCAGCTGCACCCCGAACGCTGGCACACGACCGATTTCGCCAAGGAGGCCCAAGGTGGTTGAGCCTGTCGAAACCACCGGTGATCGACTCAATCGCCGGTGGGACGCCACACGTCGGTGAGTTCGGTCGGGAGCGAGTTGGGCGCGGCACTGAGGCGACCGAGCGCGGTGATCGTCGCGTAACCCTGGCCGAGCAGCCAGCTGTCCGATCCCTCGGGGGCGGTGCCGTGGTCTTGCAGCACCTCGAACTCGAGCTTCTCGTTGCCCTCGTCGGCGATCGCCACGCGGAAGTACCCGAAGTCGTCGAGCTCCGAGCGGCGCAGTCCCCGCACTTGCTCGATCGGAACACTCGGGACGTTGATGCTGAGCGTGAGGGGCTCGCGCTCTTGGGCGGTGACCCAGCACGCCGCGGCCGTGCCGATCGCGGCGGCCGTGTCCCACTGCCAGGGGTCGGACGGCACGAGGCTGACCGCCACGCCGTGGGCGCCAAACGTCCGCGCCGTGAGCGCGGCGCCGACGGTGCCCGAGTGGATCACCGAGTGTCCGGTGTTGATCCCGGGGTTGATACCCGACACGACCAAGTCGAACGGGTCGCCGAAGGCTCCGAGCGCAGCCGCCATGACCGCCAACCCTGGTGGGCCGTCGATCGCGTATGCCCGCGCGCCGTCGAGTTCGACGCGCCGGAGCGGGATGCCGGTGCGTGGGTCGAACCGGCCGATGCTTGTCCCGGCGCCACTCCAGTCCCTGCTCGGCGCGGCCACGATCACGTCGAAGTCGAACTTGAGCGCGGCGACGATGCGGGCGATGCCCGGCGAGTCGATCCCGTCGTCGTTGGTCACGAGCACCCGCGCCGCGTCCCGCGGCACCGTCGGCTTCGAGGGAACGACGACCCGGGCCTCGATCTTCGGGTCGGTTCCTGCGTTGGTGGGCGGGGTGTCGACAGGCTCGCCCGGCGCCGCCGGATCAGCCACCGTGCAGCTCCTCGATCTTCACCAGTTCTGACAGCTCGGCGATCAGTTCGGCCCGGCCACTGCCCAGCCCGCGGCGGGTGACGTTGCCGGCGCCGGCCGCCGCGCCGAGCCGGATCGCCTCGACCCAGGTGAGGCCGAGCAGGTGCCCGACCGTCATCCCAGCGGTCATCGAGTCGCCCGCGCCGGTGTGGTCGACCACGGCCAGGCTCGGTGGGATGACCCGGATGAGGTCACCCTCGACGCAGGCGATCGCCGGTTCGGCCGCCCGCGACACGACGACGGTGGACGCGCCTCGCTCGTGGAGTTGGCGAGCGGCGTCGGCGGCCTGTTCCTCCGACCCCATCGGCCACCCGTCCTCGGCGAGATCCTCCTCGCTGACTTTGAGCACCGTGATCGTGCCGGCTTCGAGGATTACGTCGAGCACCGGGCCGTGGAGGTCGGCGAAGATCGGTGTGTCGCGCCCGGCGAGGTCGTGCAGCAGCCGGCCGTAGGCGTCGTCGGGCCACACTTCATTGCCCCCCGATGTGAGCACCAGCGCGTCCGACGTCAATGCGGCCTCCAACGCCGCCGCGTACAGGTCGTCGACGCCGTGGCGGTCGAGCTGGGGGAGGTGCAGGCCGACGATCTCGTTGCGGTCGCCCGAGCGCCGGTCGTGCACCTGGGTGGGCGTGGCGATCGACGCGGGCACGGCCAACAGATCGATCTCCCAGCCCGGCAGCAGTGCGGCGACCACGGCGCCGGCCTCGCCACCGATCGGTGCGACCAGGCAGGCGTCGGCGCCGAGGACCTCGATCATGCGGGCGATCCAGAAGCCTTGCCCGCCCGGGTGCAGGTGCACGTCGGGTGCGTCACGTTCCTCTTCGACCGTCACCGTCAGGTACAGCAACGGTGCGAGGACCGCGCAGGTGCGCTTCGGCGGCTGATCGTGGTGGGTGTCGCTCATCCGTTCCGCCGTACCCGCGCCGGTCGAGCGGCAAACGCCGCCGGACTCCGCCAACCGAGTGGGGATTCGGTGCCCGACCTGGCAGAATGTGCGCTCCCCGGCAACGGGGGACATGGTGGTCGTAGCTCAGGTGGTTAGAGCGCCAGGTTGTGGCCCTGGAGGCCGGGGGTTCAAGTCCCCTCGATCACCCCATACAAGGCCCGGGCCGTTACACTGCCCGGGCCTTTGACCGCCTCTAGCTCAATGGCAGAGCAGTGGACTCTTAATCCATTGGTTCTGGGTTCGAATCCCAGGGGGCGGACTCCCCGAAACACCGATCTACCTGGTGTTTCGCAAGACTCCCGCAAGGTTGAGTCCGGCAAGCAACCCCGGAATGTTGCTACGCTGTTGCTACGTGGCCGGGAAGCGTGTTGCTACGCCGGTGTTGCTACGCCCACTCCACACCGCGTAAGCAGAGCCGATGCGACCGAACTTCGAGGACTGGCTGCTGGCCGGCGGCATGACGCCGAGGGCCGCACAGAGCTACATATCGCGCCTTGAGCGGATCGCCGAAGCGTACGGCGACGTCGGCTCGCACTACGCCAAGGACCGCTGCACATCGCTTCTCGACGACCTGGCCTACTCGACCGCCGACAAGGACCGTGGCGCTCCGAACCGATCGCGCCTCAAGATCGACGGCGACGTCTACAACGGCCTCGCGACGCTCCGCTCGGTCGTCAACAAGTACGTCGAGTTCCTCGACGCGTAGTCAGGCCGCCGGTTCGGGTGGCGGTGGTGGATCGGGTGCGGGTACCGCGGGTGTGGGCTCGGGGCCGGGGCGTGCTGCGCCGCTTTTGCCGCTCCACTCGTCGATGAGCGTGAGCCCGCGGTCGGCGCGGTTGGCGCTGCCCGCGACCGATGGGTGGCCGCGGCGGCGTAGGCGTTCCTCGACGAGGTTGATCACGTTGGACGGCTGATGGCTCGTCCTGGCGAGATGCATCACGCCGGCGGGGTGCTTGCCGGCCGAGACGAGCAGGTCGGCCACGAGCTCGTCGGCGAGCTCCTTCACGCGGCGAGGGGCGGTGAGCGCCTCTTTGACTTCGTCGGGGTGGTACAGCGGGCCGAACCCGCCGAGGGCGTCGGTGATGTTGACCGACATGTGCTGGCGGATCGCCCGGTCGTCGAAGCCTTCGGCGCGCAGCACCGCCACGGTCGCCGCCGCGGAGGCGCCGCTCTCGGCGAGCAGGATCGCCTGTCCGCCGGGTTTGCCGACCAGCGACCGGATTCGTGGGTCGCCGTGGTCGCAGCCGGGGATCGCCGACGCGAGCCGCACCCAGTCGACGTCACCGGCGGCGAGGTGCTCAAAGATGACACCGTCCGCGGTGCCCGGCGCGGCTCGGCGTTCCGGGCGGCTCGGTTCCGTCATCTTGTCCTGAGATGCGGAGAGCGCTTCGGCGATCGGGTTCGGCCGCAGGTCCACGCCGAGTTCTGCCTCGATTCCGCCGATGATCTTGCGGGCCGTGGCGAGCACCGCCTGGGCGGTCTCTTGGATCCGCTCGGGGTCACCGACCGCCCACGACGCGACGTACGGGATCGAGTACTCGGCCGAGTCGACGCCGAGCAGGTCGCACACCACGAACGCCACCGACTCGGCCTCCACCTCGACCCGTTCGCGGAGCTTGCCGCCGTCCTCCCCCAGGGAGGGGTCGTGCATCAATACGTGCGCGAGCTCGTGAATCTGCGTCTTGAGCGCCTGCTGCGGCGACAAGTCGTCGCGCACGATCACCGCCCGCTCGACGAACTTCGTGATCCCTTTCGCCTCGGGGACACCGTCGATCGGGCCGCGCTTGAGTGTGAACCCCGCCCCGTAGATCTGGTTGGCGACCGCGTCCCACAGCTCCGGTGGCGGGTCCTGACCGTCAAGCAGCTTGGGTTGCGCCGGCAGGTCCGGTGGTGACACCAGTTGCGTCTGACAGAAGACCGGCACGAGCTTGTAGCCGACGATCGCTGGGTCGGTCGGCCACCCGGTCTCAGGGTCGACCTCGCGGTCGCGGGCACGGATCGGGGCGAACACCCGCAGCGCCGTCTCACCCTTGCGGATCCGGCACGGCTGGCCATCCTCAGCGGTGATCTGCTTCCACGTATGGAACGACGCCACCAACCCGTCCGCACCCTGCACGGCGAGCAACATCTGGTTGTTCGGCGAGTACCGGTGAAACGAACCCGCCACCTTCAACAGGTTCTGCCAGTCCTCGCTCGACGCGAGCGCAGCCACCCCCTCACGCAGCGTTGCGTGAGCGGCAAACAGCCGCTCCTCGTGGGTCCCATGAGCCATGTCCATGGCTCGACCGTGAACGTGAGACGTCCCGCGTCACCGCCCACACAGCCACCCACGTCACCACTTCGCCGCCTCGAAGGTGGGGCCAGTCAGTCTCGGGGCTGCAACGTGGGCGGTGCCGGCCACGGCAGTTCGAACCGTTCGACAGGAGCATCGATCGCGCCGAAGTCGTCGGTTTGCACGACGATCCCGCCGGGCGCCACGTGAACGATCCGAACGTCGAGCGGACCGCTGGGTGATTGCAGGGTCCAGACCCCGGCGAGAAACCCGAGCCCAAGTTCGTCGAGCGCCCGCTCGGCATCGATCCAGTCGACAGCCGCCGAGACCGGCCGTCCGAGCATCGACAGCGCAACCCACGCATCGCCGTCGGGCCGAACCCACCCCACCAGCTCGCCGTCCGCCTGGCGACGATGCTCGATCCAATCCGCCGGAACCACGTCCCAGTTCTACCGTGCCACCACGTGACGGATGGCGTGAGTTCGCTGCTCCTCCCAGTACTTCCGGGCCTTGAGGTGCGCCGGTGGCAGGGTGCCGTGGATGAGTACCGCCTCCCCGGGGCGGACTTGACGCAGGAGGTGGAACGGGGTGAGGGCCTCGCGGTGGGTGGACTCCGACACACTCCGCCGTGAGCCTCCGCCGACGTCGAACGACGTCGAGCGATGAATGACGTCCTCGTCGCCCAGCAGACGGCTGACGTAGTCGAGCGTGGCCGCGTCCGACGCCCCGGAGAACACGATCTTGGTGAGGTGGTTGGTGCGCACGCTGTCGGACAGCTTCCCGTAGGCGGCGTCGAGTTGGGCCTTGGACTGCCAGATCGTCACCAGCAGTATCCCGATCCCCGCGCAGGTCGCGGCGACCTCGGGCAGCCAGGCGAGTGGCATGTTGCCCGCTTCGTCGACGACCATCAGCAACGGCCGCCCGAGGCCGGTGCCGGCGACGTCGGCCTGGTACGCCTGATCCTTGAGGTCACCGAGTAGACCGCCGAGCACCGGGGCGAGGCGCTTCTGATCATCCAGCGGGGCGACCAGGTACAGGGTGTTCGCCCGGCCCGTCTCGGTGAGCCACTCGAGATCGACGAACCGCTGCCCGGGCTCGGTGAGCGTGGCCGACAGATCGACGGTCGGGTCGAGCCACGCCTGGACGACGGTCTGCACCGTCGCGTACACCGACGACAACACCCGCTCGTCAAGGTTCCACACCGCGTCGAGGTGCAGCATCGCCGAACCCGCCGCCTCGCGCTCGGCCGGCGTGCCCGTGTCGCGTACGTGGCGCAGCAAGTCGACGATCTCGTTGCCCTTGCCCTTCTTCGGGATGTCCTTGGTGAACACCCAGTGGGCGACGTCGAGCATCGTGTACGTCTCATCCAGCGCCGCCGCGCCGAGCAGACCGGTGAGGAGGATCTCGGCTTGCTTCACCCAGTAGTCCGCGCCGCCGTCCACACCAGCCCGCGGGATCGACGCAGCCAGCGCGGCCGCGGCCTTCTGCCCCCCACGAGTCGTGCCGGCCGCCCGTAGCGGCGACCAGCGCGCCAGACCATCGGGAGCGAGGCCGGCTACCCCGGACGGGTCGAACACCCGGGTTTCGCCGATCAGGTCACGCCGGTCGCGGGTCGCGTCGATCAGGTCCCGCTTCACCGACACGACCACGGCGGGGCCGTCCCAATCGAGCAGGCCGGCGATCACGTTTACCGTCTTGCCGGACCGCGACGGTCCGATCACCGCCACCGAACCCCGGTCGCCCTGCCGCGCCGACACGCGCCCACTGGACTTCTCCGCGGCGTTGCGGTCCTCGGTGGCGACCAACCGGCCGTGTACCCGGCCGAGCACGAAGCGCCCCGTGGGGACCGGCTGGTCGACGACCAGCGGTGCGAGGTCGTGGCGTGTGGCGAAGCGCGCGCGTGTCTCGACCCCCAGCCGGACGCGCCCGCGGTCACGTGTGAGTCGCCACACCCGCAGCACCACCATCAACACGGTGGCAAGGCATACGACGACAACGGCCGTGCACAACCAGTAGACGAACGGACCCGGCAGAACCACCCGGTCGAGTTCCGATGGCCACGCCGCCCGCGGGTCGCCAACATGCTGAGGAAGCCCGAACGCGGCACGGACCGCGTCGGACAGGCCGCCGCTCAGCCGCCCGCCTGCGACCAGCGCGGCCAGGGCCGCGCCAAGCCACACGACCGCGCCCGACGCGGCTGCGAAGCCACCAATGAGCAGCAGCGCGGCCTCGCCGGCTGACAGACGGGCCGGGTGGTCGTTCATACACGTTTCCCCAGGTCAGGCCCGACTGTGGGCGGCAACGCGGGCGGTGACGTGGGACGTCCCCCGTTCACGGTGGCCGGATGAACGAACACTTCATCCCCAACCACCGCATCCCGAACCCCGGCCCGCACATCGCCACACCGGCCACGACACGGCTCCTCGACGAGCTCGACGACCTCGCCCGCCGACACCCCGAAGTCACCGCGCTCGTCGTCGCCATCCGACAAGGCGACGACGCACAGCTCCTCGAAGTGGTCCGCAAGGCGCAGCTCGGCGACCACGACGCCGCACTGATCGCTCTCGGCGGGCTGCTCCCGCTCCTGTGCAAGATCGTGCTCGGCGTCACCATCAAGGAGTCCTGGCAAGACACCATCGACGACTACCTCGCGGTCGCCTATCTGACCATCCGCGAAGCCACCGACATCACCACTGCCGAGCACCTCGCCAGCCGAATCGGCGCTCGCGTCCGGCGACGCCACGCCCGCCAGTCCGAGCGCAAGTGGGCAAACGAGCTGCCGACCAACGCGCTCGACTTCCCAGAATCCAGCGTCGAGATCGACGACGTAGTCCTCGCCCGAGCCGGGCTCTTCACGCTCGCCCGTGCCGCCGCCACCGGCATCATCCAGCCCCGCCAATGGGACGGCATCCGCGCCCTCGCACGAGCCGAACTCGGCGGCCCAGCCCTCAAGCCGACCGAACGCCGACGACTCGCACGAGCACGCCACACGTTGGCGGAGCACCCTCAGCTGCGATTCGCGGCATAGTCCCACGCCCTCCCATGACCGCCAGAACGGTCAGGTTGTGACACGGAGTTCAGCCGACTCCGCCGCAGCCGCCAGTCGTCGGCGAAAGCACCAGCGTACCCAAGGAACTCCCTGCCGGGGCTCAGTCCTGCGTCGGAGCGTCGGAGCGGTTGGCGAGACGGATCAAGGTCTGGCGGCCGGTTGCGACGTGGACACGTTCGTCGGCTCGGACTGCGTACGCCTCCAGCCGGCACACCGTCAGCGTGCGGCCGGTCTTGATCACCGACGCCTCGGCAACGAGCTCGTCGCCGATCGCTGGGGCGAGCAGGTTGACCGTGAAGTCGACCGTCAGTACCGAATCGGTTGTCGCGAACGTCGACAGCGCGGCGTAGCCGCCGGCCGTGTCGGCGAGAGCACTTGTCACACCAGCATGGAAGTAGCCGTGCTGTTGGGTCAGCGCTGCCCGGTAGAGCGCAGAGACGCGGCACACGCCGCGCTCGACGAGCTCGATCCGGGCGCCGAGATGCTGCATCAGGCCTTGCCGCGAGAAGCTGTCGGTGACGTGCCGCACGATCGCGTCGTGGGCTCGGATCGTCTCGTTCATTACGGATCACTCTCGCGAGCCGGAGCCTGTCGATACGAGTCCACATATACAGAAGTGGACTTCGCCAGTCGTCCCTCCGGCGTGGTCGACTGGCAGGGTGGACCCCGATAGCGAACGCCTCTGCAGGCGGATGTTCACCGCAGTCATGCCCGCGCGGATCGAGGCGTGGTGCCGGGCGCCACGATTCGGTGAGGGGCTCCGATGAGTACCGAACATTTCACCGTCCCGGCGTGGGGGCTGCTGTGGGGCGACCCGACCAATCCAGCGCCGCGCCCGACGATCTCACCCGGGCTCCATCTGCCGTCCAAGCTCGATGTCGCCGGCTTGGTGGCCGGCAGCGTCACCCTCGCCGTTGGCGCCACCCACCGGGCCGCGGCCGCTCGAGGGCAGCTAGCGGCCGACCCTGACGTCGTGCTCGACGGAGCGCGCCTCACCACGTCGGTGCAGAGCGACCGCCACTTCCGCCGAAGCGGCCAACCCGCCGACGCGTGGGCGCCCCTGTCGGGGTTCTGGCAGGCGGCCGACGGATGGGTCCGCACCCACGGCAACTACCCGCACCACGCCGAGCGGCTCCGCAGCGTGCTCGGCCTCGCCGACAACGCCGACAAGCAGGCCGTCGCGGCGGCCATCGCCGAACGATCAGCGCTCCAGATGGAGTCGGCCGGAGCCGCTGCCGGCGCGGTCGTCGTCGCCGTGCGCTCCCCCGAACAGTGGCGAGCCGAGCCGCATGCCGCGGCCGCCGCCACGCAACCGCTCGTCGACATCCAACCGGTCGGCGACGCCGACGCCCGTCACTGGGGGCATGGGTCGGCCCCGCTGGCGGGCATCCGCGTGCTCGACCTCACCCGCGTGATCGCCGGCCCGGTCGCCACCCGCGACCTCGCGTTCGCCGGCGCCGACGTACTCCGCGTCGACCCTCCACAGCTGCCCGAGATCGAGTGGCAACACCTCGACACCGGCCAAGGCAAGCGCAGCGTCCGCCTCGACCTCGACATCGCCGACCAGTGCGCTCAACTCGAATCGCTGCTCGACACCGCCGACATCGTCGTCACCGGCTACCGGCCCGGCGCACTCGACCGCTTCGGCCTCAACCCCCACCAGCTCGCCGAACGACATCCCGGGCTCGTGATCGGAACCGTCAGCGCCTGGGGAACCACCGGGCCATGGGCCCACCGGCGCGGCTTCGACAGCATCGTCCAAGCCGCCTCCGGCATCGCCATGATCGACAGTCCCGACGGCGTCACCCCCGGCGCGCTTCCCGCGCAAGCGCTCGACCACGCGGCCGGGCACCTCCTCGCCGCCGGAACGATCGCCGCGCTCACCCGCCAACGTGCCCGCGGCGGCACCTGGTCCGTGTCGGTCTCACTCGTCCGCATCGCCCACCAGCTCCTGACCGCCCCGCCCGGCCGGTCCGACACCGAACCCGCCCCACCGACACTCCAAACCGGCCGGACACCCGCCGGCGAGATGACCGTCGCCCTCCCCGCGCTCACCTACCGGGGCGCCCCGCACGCCTACCCCGACCTGAGCCACCCGTGGGGGTCAGCCGAACCCCACTGGCTGGAACCCGACAGGACCGATGCAGGGTGACGCCGTGAACGACACACCATCGACGAGTTGCCTCGGCACCGACTTCGACACACCGATCGACGATCGCTACTTCGAGGACTACCACCCCGGTGCGATCTACGAGTACGGCTGGGTCACCGTCACCGAGTCCGGCATCGTCGAGTTCGCCCAGCGATACGACCCCCAGCCCATCCATACCGACCCGACCGCGGCCGCCACGGGACCCTTCCACGGTCTGATCGCCAGCGGCTGGCACACGGCCGCGATCCGCATGCGAATGCTGGTCGACCACTACCTGTCTCACATCGCCAGCCTGGCGTCACCCGGCATGGACGAGATCCGCTGGCCACGACCAGTCCGACCCGGCGACCAGCTCCGGCTCCGCGCCACGATCGACGACACACGCCTGTCCCGGTCCAAGCCCGACCGCGGACTCGTCATCACCACCGCCGAACTCTGGAACCACGAGAGCGACCTGGTCTTTTCGATCAAGGCCACGAACTTCCTGGCGCGCCGACCGCAATAGTCGCCTCGACTGTCGGGCCTCGACCCAGTCGCGATCAGCGAGTCGCCACAGCCGCGTCGGCCGCAAGCTGCTGGTCGGTGCCCGTCGACGCAAGCCCGACGAGCACGAGACTCACACCGACCCAACCCGCCGACGTGAGCGTCTCGTCGAGCACGACGACACCGATCGCCGTGGCCGTCACCGGTTCGGCCAGGCTCAGCGTGGCCGCCGTCGAAGGCCGCATACGGGCGAGTCCCCTCCCGAGCAGCCAGTAGGCGAGTCCGACGGTGACCACCCCGAGATACAACGCCGTCCGCATCCCCGCGGGACTGGTCACCCAGCGCGGCGGGTCGGCCAACAGCGTCGCTACCAGCGGAATCGAGCCGAACAGGTACGCCCACGTCATCACCTCACCCGACGATGCCCCACGATCTGCCAGCCGACGGAGCGCGATCAAGAACACCCCGAACCCTGCACCGCTCAGCACGCCCGCGCCGACACCGACCGCATCGACACCGCCGCCACCGGCACCGGCACGAGCACAGCTCATCAACCCGACCCCGGCCACCGCGACCGCCGTCGCGAACACCCACCGCCGACCCGGCGCCGTCCCCAGCACCCACTCGGCCAGCCCGGCGAACAACGGTCCCGTGCCAATCGCGAGCACCGACCCCACGGCGACGCCCAGCCGAGCGTTGGCCACGAAGAACCCCGGCAGCAGCACCGCCAACGCGGCTGCGGAGGCCGCCAACAGCCCAGCGTGACGACGAACCGTCTCCAACCGCAGGGTGCGCGCGGTCAACGCGACCATCGCTGCACTACCTACCGCGGCCCGCACGGCGGCCGCCTCCATCGCCGTCACCCCGGCTGGACCGAGTTGGTGGGCTGCTCCCGTCGTGCCGATCAACACCGATGCGACCAGAACCGCCGCGACCCCTGAACGGTCGCTGCCCGACAAGCAAGCCATCCCAGCACGATCCCAGCCGCCCGCTCCCGAAGCCAGGTGGCACTGCTCCCGGTGCCCACACTGCCACCCTGGCCAACATCGGATGGCCGGGTGGCGAGCATCCGCTATAGGCCTCCGGCGACCTTGACGATCGCGCCGGTGACGTAGCTGGCCTCGTTCGACAGGAGCCAGCGGACGGCGGAACTGATCTCGGCTGGTTCAGCAGGCCGTCCGAGCGGGATCCGTTCGGCGACCCGTCGGGGCCGATCCGGGTCACCGGCCAGGGCGTGGATCGAGGTGAGCGTGGTGCCGGGGCTGATCGCGTTGACACGGATTCCGAGCGGGCCGAGCTCCTTGGCAAGCCCCACGGTGAGCGTTTCGACGCCGGCCTTGGCCGCCGCATACGGGATGTACTCGTTCGGCGCTCCCAGCGTGGCCGCGACGCTCGAGATATTGACGATGCACTTCCCCGCCGGGTCGCTCGCCCAATGCTGAACCGCGAGCCTGCTGGCGAGAATCGGCCCGACAAGGTTGACGTCGACGACCCGCCGCACGTCCTCCACGGCAAGCTCATGGAACGCACCCAGCGCACCGGTCGTGCCCGCGTTGTTGACCAGAGCATCGACACTCCCGAGCGTGCCCGCGATGTCGAACACATGCTCCATCGCCTGCTCGTCGGTGACGTCAGCCCTGACCGCCAGAAGGCGGCCTGGTGGGGTAGACCGGACGAGCTCGCCGGCACCAGCGTCATCGGTGGTGTACGTGAAGCACACGTTCCATCCGTCGCCCAGGCAATCAGCAACGATGCTCGCCCCGATGCCGCGTGACCCTCCCGTGACGATCACGACCCTGCGGGCCCCGCCCGCCGCGGTTCCAGAGATCAACGTGAGTCCTCCTGGGGCCGCCGCGGGAGCCCGCGGCGCGAGTGTTCCGGTGGCGCGAACATGACGATAACGCACAGGTCGTCGGACACATCGGTGAACCGGTGCGGCTCGCCCGCGGGCACGAACAGCACGTCCCCGGGAGCGACGCGCTCGATACCGCCCGGTGTCCATAGGAGGCCTGCGCCATGGGTCACGATGTAGAGCTCATCCTCGGAGTGCGGCTGCTGCGGGTCTTGACCGCCGGACGGGATCGAGTATGTGCCGAGACTGAAGTCTCGGGTGCGGAGATGTTCGAGATACAACGGCTCAACCCCGTCGGCCTCGTATCGGCCGGCACTAGCGACCCGTTTCATCGGTCGGGTTCGTACGCGACGGTCACGTTGTCGATGTGGCCGTCGCGGTCGAAGGTCATCATCTCGATGACCCGCCGATCGCGTTCGTTCCGATAGAGGATCGCAAGACCGTCAACCGTGGTGAACGCCTGCTCCAGCCGGAACCGAAGTTCGGGCGCAGCGCCGAGCGCAGTGCGCCAATACGACTCGACGCCAGCGCGCCCGTGCACCACTCCACCCGATTCAGGCACGACCTCGCGGGCACGCGGGCTGCGCACCGTCACCCCGGCCGCGTAATGCGCCAGGATCCGGTCGAGGTCGTGACTGTTCCACGCATCGATCCAGTCGGCGGCGATCTGCGTCACATCGTGCATGCCGCGATCATCCGGGTCAACGGTGGGAGCCGACAGGGCCACAGCCGACAAGGTGGCCCGGCCGCCTCATCGGCCACCTACGCGAAGTGGACCGGGCGCCCGCCGTCGGGAATACGGGAAGATCCAGCTATGTCGCCTGCTGTCGCCCGCCGGATGTGGACCGTGTTCGAGCCTGTTCACGCGGTCGCCTACTTCGCCGCCGACATGCGCGCCGCCTTCGAGTCGGCCGGGGTACGAGGGTTCTGGCGCTTCTACTTCGCGTCCCGGGCAGCCCCACTCGGAGCGTCGGCCCCCACGGTCGCGCAGGCAACATTCTTCGGGTTCGCGCCGTCGATGGTCACCAGGGCAATCCCGTCCGTCTGGGCCCTGATCGAACCCGCGACCGCGTGGCGACTCCGGTCAACAACGGCCGCGGGCGTGCTCCGCTCCAGCGACGCGCTACCCGACGACGCCACGTTGAGGCGTCTCAACGAGCTCCTCGCCGAGGTCGTCGGGCGGCTCGACCCCGCAGGCCGCGTGCTGTTCGCCGCGCACGCCGCGCTCGACTGGCCCGACGATCCCGCCGAACGTTTGTGGCACGCCTGCACCCTCCTGCGGGAACACCGCGGCGACGGCTATACAGCGTCGGCAGTCAGCGAAGGAGCCGGACCCCTCGACGTGCTGGTGATCGCCGACCGGCTGTCGCTCGCCCCGCGTGGCCACGCCCTCGACAACCGCGGGTGGACGCCCGACGAGTGGGAGGTCGCCGTCGGCGACCTCCAGCGGCGCGGCGTGCTCGACGACGACGGGCGCCTCACCGCCGCCGGAGTGGCGGTACGCAACCGGATCGAAGCACGCACCGACCGCGCAGCCGGCAGCCCGTGGCAGACGCTCGGCGACGACGACCTCACGTTCGCGTTCGAGACGCTTCGACACGTCACAACCCGAGTCGTCGCAGCAGGGTTGCTCACCTACCCGAACGCAGTCGGCGTCCCGCCGCCGAGCTGAGGGAGGCATGCGCTCGACGGCCGGTGGAGTCGGGTGCTACCGGCACCCGGCTGCTGGTCCACGCACCTCAGGTGGCTCTCCCAGCAGCAGGCCTGCTGGGAGGATGCTGGGCCACATGCTTCGAGGGCGACGGTCGTTGCGCGGTGACCGCAAGCTCACCGCGCTCGCCCAGATCCCGCCGTTCGCTGGGTTACCGGCGGATCATCTCGTCCAACTTGGCAGGCTGCTGGACCGCGGTTGTGTCTCGGCGGGTGCCCACCTGGCCCGACGGGATCGGCGGATCCTGCAGCCGCTGATCGTGACCGGCGGAACCGCCATGGTGCACGGTGCGGGCACGCCCGCATGCGTCGAGCCGATCGCAACGCTCGGGCTCGATCTCACCGACCCGGCTCGCAGGGCCGTGAGCGACGTGACAGCTCAGTCGGACCTCGACGTGTGGTTCGTCGAACCGCGGGCTATCCGGACGGCGATCGCGCTGGTTCCCTACCTGTCGACCGTCACCAGGCTCGGCTGAGGAATCGCTTCAGACGCCGCGCCCGACCACAGCGCGATCAGACGGTCTCGGAGTGCCTCGGTACGCTGCGCGCCGAACGCGTCCCACGCCCAGCGCTCCGCGTCCAACAAGATGCGGTCGAGCCGCGCGCATCGTTCGAGGCCCTCCCCGGTCAGCTCGCCGCGGCTGTCGGCGAGTCCCAGGGCCGCCAGCGACTCGGGCGCATCGCAGCGGTTGCATCCCGACGTCAGCGAGGTCGTCCCGGCCGCGCGGGCCAGTTCGGCGCCCTCACAGGGAGTGAGTCCCGATGCCACCGCCACGGCGTGCACGATCGCCAACCGACGCGCATGCAGCACACCGAGCGACGCCCACAGCGCTACGTGCGCCGGACCCGTCGGCTGGTCGGCGAGCAGCCCGGCCTCGAGCACCCGGACCGGCGGGGAGCTAGTTGCGGCCTCCAGCGCCAGATCGGCACACTCGCAGACCTCGCGGCTGTCGAAGCCGTCACCGAACGCAGCCCGCATCGCCGCTCCGGCCGCCCACCAGCGCACATGCCGCGCTGCGTTCGACGACATGGACCGTCGCGCCGCGACCAGGCCGGCTTCGACGCCGCGGCGATCACAAGCACCGATCGCCGCAGCGACCACGGCGGGCCCAGCAGCCCACAACGGGGCCGTCTCGGCAGCGAACACGGCGGTCGCCCGATCATCGATCCCAGCGCTCGACCACACCTCGAGCGCTGCGTCCGAGTGGGTGCCGAGCGAGTGCAGGCGGGCGATCACGTCGTGGAGACCGAGCGGGCCGTTCATGACACCTACGCTTCTCGGGGCGAACCTGTGGCGGCCAGATCCAACCGGTGCAAGTGGATCGGTTGAGCGGTAGCGACCGCACCACCGGTACGGTCCACCTGTCGCGGCTGGCACTGTCGCCGGCCGGAAGGCGTGAAGCAGCGTGTCACGTACGCATCGATACGCCGTTGCCTCGGCCCCGTGCAGCGTGCTCGCACTGCACGAGACCACCGAGCAGTCGATCGCTGACATGGTTCGTCGCTGCAGCCCGGGCACGCTTCGCCAACGCTTGCACGGCAACGTCCGGCAGGCGGACGCATCCCTCCTGTCGGCACTGGGCATGTACCGCGCCGACCACCTCAGTCTGATCGCCGTCGCTGCCGGGCAGCCGGTCGGCCTAGCGACCGTCGTCGTAGAGGCGCCCCACACGATCGAGGCGGCGGTGCTGGTGGAGGACGCGTGGCAACGGCACGGTATTGGCAGTGCACTCGCAGCCGCCGTCTGCCGCGTGGCAGCAGCCGAGGGCTACACGAGGGCGCTCGTCGACGTCGAGCTCACCAACATGGCCGCCGTGCGCCTGGCGATCTCGTCATCGAGCAAGCTCGGACTGGGTCTCACCTGCACCAGCACTGGAGGCTCGACCCGGCAGTTCCGCTTCACACGACGCCAAGGTGGTGCTGAGACTGCCAGCGTCTCAGGCCACTTCGCATGACTGGATCAGCGTGTGGACCACCCGCAGCGGCACACTGGCCTGTATGACCGCAGCCTTGTCGGCACCGGCACCGGGGCGCCGGTCGATCTCGGCGAATGCCCTCGCCCGGGCACTCGGAACCTGGGACGACGGTCGCGGTGCGCTCTACCAGCGTCTGGCCGCCGCCATCCTGCGGGCGATCGACACGGGCGACATCCCAGCAGGCGTGCGGCTTCCGGCCGAGCGAGTACTCGCCAGCCACCTCCAGGTCTCCCGCGGCACCGTGGTCGCCGCCTACGACCTGTGCCGCGACACCGGCCCCGTCGAACGCCGACGCGGTAGCGGCACCTGGGTCGCCGACCCGGCATCCGGCCCGGGCTCAGTCATCGAACTGGAAGCAGGCCTCCGAGCGCGCCGCCTCACGAACCGGTTCCTGTCCAGCGAGGGCGACACGATCGACCTCGCGCTGTCTGTTCTGGCCAGCCCCCACGATCTCCCACCCGACGCCTTCACCCCCAGTATCGACGCCCTCGCAGAGCTGTCCCACGGCCACGGCTACCACCCGCTCGGCCTCCCGTCGCTGCGCAAGCGGATCGCCGAACTACACACGCACGCTGGCCTCCCGACAAGGACCGACCAGATCGCGATCACCCTCGGCGGACAGCAGGCCATCGCGCTCACCGCCCGACTCCTCATTTCCCCCGGCGACGTCGTGCTCGTCGACACGGCGACCTACCCCGGAGCGATCGACGCGTACGCACGCGCCGGCGCACAGTTCGACACCGTGCCGTTCAACGCCGGTGGCACCCAACCCGAGCAACTCGAACGCCAGATCGCCCACAGCACACCAAGGCTCGTCTACCTCATCCCCTCCTGCCACAACCCCACCGGCACGATCATGCCCGACCACCGCCGGCAGGCCATCGCCAAGATCGGCGACACCACCGACACCTGGATCATCGAAGACGAAAGCCTGGCATGGGCCGCGTTCGACGCAACCACCCGGCACCCGATCGCTGCGTATAGCCACGGCACACGAACCATCACGATCGGATCGCTCTCGAAGCTCTTCTGGGGCGGCCTCCGCATCGGATGGATCCGCGCCGACCACAACGTCATCGCCCGCATCGGCCGCCTAAAAGCAGCCCACGACCTCGGCAACTGCTCGGTCTCACAAGCCATCGCACTGCGACTACTCGACGACACCGACACCATTACCCAGATGCGCCGCGACCAACTCCGAACCGGCGCCGCGCACATGTCAGAACTCATCGCGTCGAAGCTGCCCGACTGGCAGTTCCGGCGCCCAGACGGCGGCCTGTCGATGTGGGTCCAACTCCCACAAGGCCCAGCCGACGAGTTCGCCAAGGTCGCCCGCCGACACGGCGTCTCCGTGCTGCCCGGTAGCGCCGCGAGCGCCCGCGAAACGCACCTCGACTGCATCCGGCTCGCGTACTCACACCCACCGACGCTGCTCACGCAAGCCGTGGAGCGGCTCGCCCAGGCCTGGGAGGAATTCCGCTCGGCATCCGACGCGGTCACCTCCGCCGCACTTGGCTGACAGTCGCGCCCGCCGCCAGCGCCTCCGCGAGTTCGTCGAGGATCATCTGCTTGATGCCCTCGACTTCGACGGGGTGGGTGCGGCCGGTGGCGGGGTCGAGCCACATGAGACGGTCGGCGGCGTTGGCGATGATCCGGGCGGTCTTCGGGTCGCAGTCGCACATGTAGTTGGGGACGTTGTGGCCGAGGTAGGCGAGGCCAGCGGCCCAGTCGACGTTCAGCTCGGCCCAGGTGAGCTTCTTCTCCCTGACGAGCCAACGCGTCACCTCGCCGAAGAACACGACCTGCTGGCCGGGGTCGAGGTCGCGGAACGCGTCGGCCGCCACCAGGACGGTCCGGGCGTCCTTGGTCAGCTTCGATCGCTCGGTGACTTCGGCGGGAACGCAGGTGATCACCGGGTCGCCGTGGTCGCTTGCGTCGTTCACGTAGACGAGCCAGTAGCCGGTGTATGCGTGCATGGGTTCCTCCCTCATGGGGCGGGGACGGCCGGTGCGGGCGCGCCGACGAGTCCGGGTGTGGGAACGGGCCGCGGTGGGCCGAGGTCGGGGACCTGCTGTGCGGATTGCACCCAGCTGTTGAGGTCGGTCCCTGACGGGAGGGGGAAGCCGACCACCATGATGCCGCAGCGACGGAGCCCGGTCCAGAGATGTTCCGTAGCGACACGTCCGGCTTCGTCGCCGTCGAGCGCCAGCATGGCCGGCCGGTGGCCGAGGCGGCGGGCGATCTTCGCTACGACGACGGGTGTGACGTTGCCGGTGCCGAGCACGGCGACGGCGTCGTATCCGGCACTGTTGGCGACGTACGCGTCGGGGAAGCCCTCGCAGACCACGACTGCCGCCTGCGGCTCGCCAGCGGCGGGTCGGGTCCAGCCGTGCCGCGGGTTCGCACCCAGCTCGCTCGTCGGGTTGCCGTACTTGGGGCGGTCGCTTCTGGGGTTCAGGTAGCGGGTCTGGAAGTAGACGATGTCGCCGTCGGCGTCGAGCACGGGGAACACGGCGCCCGGGCCTGCCTTTGGCAGCCCGGCGGCGCGGCGCAGCGTGCGGGTTCCGGGGTCGGCACCGACCCGGTTCGCCCGTAGCACGTCGGGGTCGAGGCCACGTGTGTCGACGAGGTACTCGAGAACTGGGCGGCCGGCGGGTTCCCACAGCAACCGCTCGGCGGCCAGCACGTATTCGACGGCTCGCGGGTCCAGCGGGCGTGGAGCCACCGCCGGGCGGCCCGCGGCACGTCTGACCGGCGCCCCCGGCTCGGCCTCGCGAACTCCGGCTCGCCGAGCCAGTTCCTCGATCGCTTCCTTGAAGTCAAGCCCGCGAGCTTCCCGGAGAGCGTCGATAGCTGTGCCGCCGTGGCCCATCGACCAGCACTTCCACCGTTCGATGCCGCGTTTGCCGACCGCCACGGTGACCGACGGGTTCGCGTCGTCGTGATCGGCTACGGGGCAGTGCCAGCGCGCGCCGCGTCCCTGACCGCGGGCCGGGCCGCACAACTCGTCGAGCAGCGCGGCGAGGTCGGTGCTGGCCAGCACGTCGTCTCGGTCGAATCGGCGGAACACGATGCCCTCGCTATGCCGCCATGTTGGCGTCGGTGTCGCAGATCACGCGGGCTTCGACGGATGACAGGACGTGGTGGACGATCGCCGCGTGTTCGCCGACGCGCCAGAGTGCGCGCCCGCGGACGAGCCGCGGGAGGTGGCGGGCTTCCTCGTCGGTGAGGCCGAGCAGTTCGGTGGCGTCGGCGACCTGGTCGGGTGCCTGCTGGAAGAAGATCCGGGTGCCGGTGTCGCCAAGCAGCCCGGCGGCGAGCTTCTGGGCGGCGGAGCCGTCGGCCGCCTGCGCCCGCAGGTCGGAGAGCCGGTGGCACACGAGGATGTTGCAGATGCCCCAGTGGCGGCACAGCTTGAGGCGTGCCTGGAGATGGCGGACCGTCCACTCGTTGGCGAGCAACGCCCAGACCTCGTCGTCGACTTGGAGCCCGCGCCGTCCGGGGGCGAGTGCGGTCATCGCCGATTGCAGCCACGAGGTGGCGGCCATCATGACGAGCGGGAGGGCCTCGCGGTCGCCGAACACGGCCGACAGGTCAATCACGACACCGGCGCCTTGTTCCCAGTCGACGGACACGGTGGTGGGCCCGTCGAACATGCCGCGCAGCGTGCGGTCGAGCAGCTTGCCGAGCGCGAATCGGACCGGTGTTGCCGCGGCCCGCACGTCGATCTCCGACAGCGTGGCGAACTCCGGCATGCCGAGCACCTCGGCGGGCGGGTTGGCGACGACTCGGGCGAGGTCGCCGAGGTCGAACCGTTCGACACGAGCGGCGAGGTGGGCGATCGCCTGGCTGACGAGTGACTCCTCGGCCGGCTCCAGCTTGCGTTCGAGCACTACCGAGAGCATGCCGATCACGAGCCGTTGGCGGCCGAGCAGCCCGCGATCGTCGTGGTCGCCTGGTGCCGGGTCGAGTGGGTTGAGCCGGTGCCGTCCGCCGGGGTGGAGCTTGATGACCGGCATCCCGAGCCGTTCCCCGAGCGCGCCGTATTCGCCTTTGGGGTCGTTGACGGCGATGAAGCGGCGCTGGCCGTAAACGCCGACCTCCCGGTACAGGAACGTCTTGACCGCGCTCGACTTGCCCTTGCCTGGGCGGCCGGCGATCAGCACGTTGGAGTCGGTGAGCGCTCCGCCGTAGAGCTCGAACGGGTCGTAGAACCAGCCGGTGCCGCCGCCGGTGACGTTGACCCCGAGGTATGGGCCACGCCGTGATGGGCCCGGCCCGGTGTGCCACGGGTACAGCGACGACAGGTTGGCGGTGGTCCCGCGGTGGCGCGGCAGCACCAAACCGGACGAGCGATGAAACCACCCCCTCACCTCTGCCTCCGGGCGGCGAGCGTCCGGCCGAGCGGCAGCGACGACACCCAACCCGCCGCGTGACGACCCTCGACGGGGCGTAACTGGACACCGGCGTGGGCGGCGGACGGCTCGAACTCGCCTCCGGCATCGTCGAGCGCGTCGAGGTCGGGAGCGGTGACGGTGACGAGCCCGCAGTACGCGAGCTCGCCGTGCCCGGCGACCAGCTCGTGCTCGCGACGCTCGACTTCCTCTCGCACGCGACGCTCACCGGCGCGCACGCGGAAGCCGCGCTTGGACTTCGACGCCTCGGCGGATTCCAACGCCACCGATGCCTCGTCGACGGCCCGCGCTGACTGCGACGGCGCGATGGGTTCGAACGCGACGGTGACGGTGCGCGTGCACGCCCCTCCGAGCAGCAGCAGGTCCATCCATACCGCGGGCACCTCCGAGCGGGGCCAGCCCTCGACCCACCAGGTCCGGTGCAGCGAGCGGTCGACGACGACGTGGTCCCATTCGTCGGCCACGGCCATCGGGCCAGCGTCCGCGGCCGTGATGCCGAGGCCGGCAGCCAACGACGACGCCAACGCCCGATGTTGAGCGTCGGCGAACGGCGTGGAGCGCTCCCGGACCGCCTCGGTCAACTCCGCCGGAGTCAGTGGGGCGTCGACCGCGAGGCCGGCTGCCTCCAGCCGCACGCTGAACAGCCGCAGTTCCTCGACCAGGATCTGCAACGCGACGGACACGGCATCGCTCGCCCGGGCACGCCGCGACGGGACAGCCCCGACGTCGACCGAAATCGAAACGAGCGTGTCGTGTGCGACCGCCTTGGGTGCGGCGTGGGCGACCAGTTCGGCGTAGTCGGCGGATGCCACGGCGAGCGGCCCGGCCGGAACGTCGCCAGCGTCGACCGGTTCGGGAGTGAGGCGGGTGACGGTCGACCACTCCTGCCATGCCACCCGGCACACCGTCGCTCGCTCGCGGCAGAACGCTGCGAGCGCGTCACCCCAGAGCGCGACCCGGGCATCTTGTGCGTCGGAGGGCAGTAGCGAGAACTGCCCGTCCCCGGTCACCCTGAGGACCGCTGTGACGACGCCGCTCAGTGTGTCCCAGACGACGCCCACGCCAGGTAAGCGTCCTGGGGCGACCACCCACGGCGCGTCGACGTCGAGCAGACGGATGCCCGCCATCGCTGGTGGCAGCGCGTCACCACCCTTCTCGCTGGGAGCGAGCAGCGGCACCGGCCGGTACCAGCGACGCAGCCCGCGTCGGGCGAACCAGCCGGCCTTCAACGGGATCAGCTCGTGCAGCGACCAGATGCCAACCCGCTTGAAACCGACGACCGCAGCGACGAGCACCGGCAGCAGAGCCCACGGGAACAGCCGCAGCATGATCCCGACGAACGAGAGGCCCGCACCCAGCCCGAGCACGACGACTTGCGAGGTCGGCATCGACCCGAACAGCCCGGCCCGCACGAGCGGCGAGAAGCGGTAGGTGCGCGGCCCGTCACTCATGACCGCCCCTCCCGACGTTGCGGGTGGCAGGGTCCGCAGCTCTCGGCCCTGGGCGTGGGGCGACGGCCGACTCGGCCTCGCTCACGAGGTCGGCGCCGCCGACTCCTGCCCCGACGCCGGCGACCCGCCCGCGAACGCCGTTGAGGTAGTAGCTGTACTGGAGCCCGGTCTGGGCCGCCCGTGTCGGGCCGCCGCGCACCTCTTGCGTGACGACCGCAGCCTCCACGATCGGCACGAGTTTGAGCACGACGAACGGCATGAACGCCGCCATGCCGAACGTGACGATGCCGACCACCAGCGTCGAGAACTCGGCGAGGCCGTTGGCGATCGCCGACTCGCCCGGCTCGCCAGTTCCGCCCAATCCGCCGAGTGCTCCAAGCCCGACCGACAGAGCCATCGCGATCGCCAGCTTGCAGAACACGAGTGCGGCGAGCAGTTCGAGCGTGCGGCGGCGGACGCCGTCGATCGCCGGCCACACGCTCGTCGCCCACGCCATCGGCGCCAGCGCGACGACGAGGTAGATCAGCGACTCGCGCACGACCAGCACCGTCCACAGCATCAGCAGCGCCAGCATCCCGACCAACAGCAGCAATGGCGTCAGGAACGATCCGGCCGGCATCGTCTGAGTGGTCAGGATCAGGCCGTCCATCGCGTCGACCGCGTTCGGTCGCGTCGCCGCCCAGATGCCGTCTGACATCGAGTCGACGAGATCGACGCCGACCTGGGTGAACGCCGCCGTGAACAAGATCCCCGCCACTGCCGTCGGCGTGCCGAGCAGCATCCGTCGCAGCAGCTCAAGTGGACGGCCGGCGAGGACGCCTTGGACGAGTGCGCAGAACACGAAGATCGCCAACAGACCGGCGGCCACGGCCACGGCCGTCCGATAGGGCGCACCCTCCTGGTTCATGAACCAGTCCGACTGGAGCCGCGGCGACGAGGTGCGGTCCATCACCTCCCACACGAACGTGGCGAGCATGACGAACCCCTTGCTGAGCCAGTCGGCGATCCCGCCAACGACCGTGTCCCACGCCCACCCCACAGCAGCGCTGAACGGCTTCAGGATCACGTCGATGATCGGGTCCCACGGCGCCCACGCCAGCAGCCCAGTCATCGCAGCCACTCGCCCTCGACAACGGCGGCCCAGCCGGCGACCTCGGAAAACTCGTCCCACCGCGCTGGCAGCGCCAGGTCACTTGCCATCGGCGTCGGACCGGCGTCGGCGCTGGCTCCCATCCAAACCGAGCTCGACGGCGCCCTCCCGGAGGGACTGTCGATCGTCCCCATCGACCTCCCCGCCGACCTCGCCGAAGCAGTAGCCCAGGTCAGCAAGGCTGCCAGCGACGAAATGCGCTGACCGACGACGCGGCGGGGATGTTCCCGCTCACGTCGACGACTCGGGGCGGCGTGGGTGGTGACGCGGGACGTCCCACGTCCACTGTCGTCCGCATGAGTGCCCCAGCCATCACCACCGACAACGAGCCCACGCCGCTGCTCGTCACCGTTCCCCAAGCCGCCCGGATGCTCGCGATCAGCCGCAGCCTCGTCTACGAACTGATCTGGAAGGGCGAACTCAAGCCCGTCCACATCGGCCGCAGCGCCCGCTTCACCATCACCGAACTCGAACGCTTCATCGCCGACCGGCAGGAGCAGCCGTGACAGCCCTCCGCCCGAAACATTGGCTGTGCGGCGTGAGCATGAAGATCTCGGTCCCCGATCGCTTGGCGGAGCGCGTGGCCGCGCTCGCCCAAGCCCAGGGACGCGAGATCGACGAGGTTGCCGCCGAACTGATCGAGTCAGCGCTGCCACTCGACCCCGAGGTCGAAGCCCGGGCCAGAGCGAAGTTCAGGTTCGTGGGCACCGGCAACGGCGGTAGGTCCGACACCTCGATCACCTACAAGCAGCACCGCCGCGAACCCTCCGCCCAACGCACCGCCTCCGACCTGTGATCCTGGTCGACACCGGCGTTCTCTACGCAGCGGCCGACGACGGAGACGTCCTCCATACCGCGGCGACGGACTGGCTCGCCGACGTCACCGACGAGTTGATCGTGCCGAAGCGGATCGCCGTCGAGACGGCATGGCTGCTCGCGACCGGCTCGACCCCGAGCACGAGGCCAACTTCCTGCGGTCGCTCAACCGCAAGGAAGTGACGCGCGTCGATCGCACCGACGACGACTGGCAGCGGGTCGAAGACCTGCTCGTTCAGTAACAGCGACCTACAGCTCGGCACCGCCGATTCATCGACCGTGGTGATCGCCGAACGGCTGGGCATCGAGGTCGCGGCGACCTTCAACGACCGGGACTGCCGAGTGGTCAGACCTCGCCACATCGACGCCTTCACGCTGGTGCCCCGCCCTCTGTACTAGCCGCGTCGGCGATCGCAGCGAGTCGACCGGCTACTCCGCGGCGAGCCTGTCTCCACGACCTTGGGCGCGGCCGTCAGCGAAACGGTCGAGATCGGCCGCGATGTCGTCGGCATAGAAGTCGATCATCTCCGCTGCCATCGACTCCCAGAACCGCTCGAGTTCGTCGTACGCAATCCGATGCCGATTGCCCACCTTGGTCGTCGTGATCTTCCCAGCCGCGATCCGGCGCGAGATCGTCGCCCGCGACAACCCGAGCCGCTCCGCTGCCTCGGCCGGCGAGTACATACGAGGGCGCGACGTCACGCTCACAACCTCGCCGGCCTTCGCCGCCGTATCGACGTACTCGATCACCGACGCCACCCACTCCGGCAGAGCGTCAAGCCGAGGAGCTGCGTCCTTGACCGCATCCGGCTCGATCGTCAGCGGTGGGCGCATACCGTCAGGCTACGAGGTCCGTGAGCAGACACAAAGCATCCAACTGTTCAGCAGGGGCGACATGCGCCCCGTGATGTGACGTCAGCGAGGCGACACGTCCCCGCGACCCGGATCGCGCCGCGGTATAGTGACTGGCGTATTCATCCGTCTGCATCGTCGGACGGACCCGGAGGGCCCGCCACAAGCGGGCCCTCCGGCATTTTCCGCCACTCTCGCGGACGATGCAGCTCCCGACCGTTGCGTGCACGTACCACCGACGGGAGGTGAAAGTCCGCCAGGCTCGCGGCCTGGAACGGGATCTCCCGAGCGGCGTGACGAAGCAGTCGGGCATTCGTCGGAGCAGATGACGGGTTGACCACCACGACCTCGACGTGTTGCGATGCGAGCCGAACCGCTTCTTCGAGGTCGGAATCGTTGGTCACGACCACAGCTGTTTGGCAACCACCGCTGAGTACATCGTGAATCAGGTGAACGCCCAGGTTCACGTCCGATCCCTTCTCCTCCTCCACGAGCACGAGCACCTCTTGCCACAGCGTCGATCGGGACGAACGCGATTCGGCGAGCACTCGGGCAGCGAGATCAGCAGGAACCAGGGGTGGCCGGAACAGACCGCCGTGCCGCGTCTCGGCTTCCTCGGCGATCGCCTTCCACCGTGGATCAGAACGGAAGTGCCCATACGTGACGTCCATGAGTGGGTCGGCTTCGAGTGCCCGCAGGTAGACGTTCTGCCGGTCTCGAGCACGATCGCTCGGGTCGCGCTGCTTGATCCGCGCCGTGAAGTAGCGGACCTTGGTCACTTCGCAATCGGGAACCAGCGACCGCGCCCACCGGCCCACGTCGAGCCACTTGTTGTCTGTCCGCCGGACCGCCCCGTAGTACAGGTTCAGCGCATCGATGTAGACGATCGCCGTGTTCACGCGCTCCCACCGCCGATCGCCCGGTCCATCGCTGCGGCGACGTCGTCCTTCGCTGGGGCGAGGACGTGGGCGTAGACGTCGGCGGTGACGGTGATGCTGGAGTGGCCGAGCATCTCGCTGATCATCTTGAGCGGGACCCCTTGGGCAAGAAGGAGCGAACCCGCGCTGTGGCGTAGTTCGTGCGGATGCCAGTGCCCCAGCCCGGTGCCCGGTTTGAGCTTGGTGCGGTCTTCGTCTTCGTACTCGGCCCCTGCGTGCTGGGTGGCTTCCGAGAGGTAGTGCCACACGTTGCTCGGATCGAGCGCTGTTCCCGTGGTGGTGCGGAACACCAGGTCGATACCGAGCGGGCGCTCGGGCCACTCGCCACTGAAGGCCAGCGCCTCGGCATCTTGACGACGCCGGTGCCGGCGAAGGCACTCGGCCGTCGCTTCCGGGAGGTGGACGGTGCGTCGCGAGGTCTTGGTCTTCAGGCCGCCGATGATCAGCCCCTCGCCCTTGACGCGCTTGATGCCGCGTCGCACGGTGAGGGTCGGGCGCTGACCGTCGGGCGGGTCAAGGTTCACGTCGTCCCAGCTGACCGCGATCAGTTCGGACACCCGCAACCCCAGCGTGAGCGCCACGACGAACAGGGCCTCGTTGCGGTCGCCCTTGATGTGGTCGAGAAAGACGCGCGCCTGCTCGGGTGTCATCGTTCGGCCCTCCGGCCGCTCGACCCTCACGGGGTTCGCGAGCGCGGCGACGTTGCGGCTGACCATTCCTTCGACCTCTGCCCAGCGGATCGCCCGGCGCAGCACCGAGCGGGCCAGGCGGCGGGCGTTCTGGCTATAGCCGTTCGGCCGCGTCTCGGTGGGCTGCTCCATGTCGCGCAACATCCGCGTGACGTCGGTCGGCGTGAGATCGCGCAGCTTCTTCTTGCCGAGCCGAGGCTTGATGTACAGCCGGGCGACATCCTGGTACTGCTGCTCGGTCGGCTTGGCGACGGTGCCCGGGAGGACTTCCTCGAGCCACTGGTCGAGCATCAGCCCGACGGTGATCTGCTGATCCGGGACCGGCACGCCTGCGTCGGCGTTGGTCTGGAACTGGCGCAGCTTGAGCATCACGTCGCGCTTGGTCGGGCCCGACACCGACTTGCGGATCTGGCGCTTCTTCTGGCCGCCCTTGCCGTCGTCGACGTATTCCCAGCCGACCGTGATCATGCCTACCCAGCGGCGGTTGGGCTTGTCCTCGAAGACCGTGCCCTCGCCGTTCGACCGCCCGCGCGAGCGCGCCGACCGGCGGCCAGCAGGAGTAGACGGAGCAACCATTGGACGAATCGTACCAAGTCTGTTGCTACGGTGTTGCTACGCAATACGCACTCCGCCGGACAGCGGAGGACTTCGGTGGACAAATTCCCAGGTAAATCGGGTTTCAGTGGACTCGACTGGACCTCGGAAGACTTAGAATCGTGGACTCTTAATCCATTGGTTCTGGGTTCGAATCCCAGGGGGCGGACTTCCCGAAACATCGATCTAGCTGGTGTTTCTTGATCTCATAGTCGCCTGGGCCGGATCTGCCCGGGAAGCCGTGATGCTACGGACGGCTGACGGCGCGATCCCGGCCGCCTGGATGGCCACGGCCGCTCAGCTCTCGGACGCTGTGGGCGGATCGCGGGGCACCGTCCCTGGGCAATCGCCGCGGCGAACGCGTCAGCGGGCGTTCGTTCGCCCTCCCAGTAGTGCAGATCCGCAGCAGCCATCGCCGCGGCCGCGGTGCGGAAGATCGCCTCGGGGTATAGCTCGGCAAGTTCATCAACCGTGTAGTCGACATAGCAGAGGTTTGTTCACGCGGCCGACGTTGACAGGGGAGCCCTTCTGCTCCACCGAGTCGACTCCAGATGCGGCGCAATGCAAGATAAGTGCTACACTTTTCTTGCATAAGGAGGATGTCATGACGCGCCAGAGCACTGCACGAACTTGGGTGATGTCACAACCCTCCGGCGCGTACTTCACGACGGCGGACGTACCAGGCACGCCCGCCGCGGTCGACTCGCTGCTTTCGCGCCTGGCACAAAGCGACGGCCCGATCCAGCGGGTCCGGCAGGGCGTGTACTGGCGCAAGCCCGCCCCGACCCGCTTCGGGTCAGCTCGGCCCGACCCCGCACGTGCCGCGATCGTGGCTGCCGGCGCCGGCGCCGGTCCCGCGGGGGCGTCCGCGGCGAACAGCATTGGGCTGTCGACACAGGTGCCGCGACGCCCACACGTCGCCGTCGTCGGGCGGGTGCCCAAGGGCCTCGACGGCGTGAAGCTCACGGCACGCGCCAACCCGCACCGGGTTCTGCTCACCCCCACGGAAGTCGCTGTATTGGAAGGGCTACGCGACTTCGAGCGGTACGCCGACATCGCCTGGCCTCAAGCTCGCCAGCGGTTGCGGCGTCTCGCGTCGACCGGCCAGATCAACCTGGCCAAGATCGCCGAAGTCGCCGCCCACGAACGACGCGCCGGGCTACGAGGTCGAGTGGCTGACTTGGTCGGCGCCAAATGAGCAACCTCCTACGCGCGTCCGCTGGCGAGTTCGCAGCGCTTCGCGACAGCGCCGCCGAGCGGCTCCGAGTCGCGCCCGGCGCGATCGAGAAGGACTACTGGGCCACCGAGGTACTTCGCTCGGCGTGCGCCCACCAGCACGGCGTGGACGGCGTCGTGTTCAAAGGAGGCACGAGTCTCTCCAAGGCCTACAAGCTGATCGAGCGCTTCTCCGAGGACGTCGACCTGCTCGTCGTCACCGGCCAGATCGGCAACGCGCTCAAACGAACGCTCCGGTCGATCGCCGCACAGACGACGGCCGACCTCGGCGTCGAGCACGAGCGCGAAGTGGAGGGGCGCGGGTTCTTGAATGCACGCTTCGCCTACGCCACAGAGAGCCCCGCGCCGTTCCTCACGAACGGGGTCCTGCTCGAGATGGGATCTCGTGGCGGGCCAGCACCTAACGAACTCAGAACCGTGCGCTCGCTCATGGCCGAGGCGGCCGAGGCGATCGACCCGTCCGCGCTCGTCGACTTCACCGATCTCACAGCGTTTGATGTCACCGTGCTCGCGCCCGAACGCACGTTGGCAGAGAAGCTCGCATTCCTTCACCACCGCGCCACCACGCGCGACTTGGACGCGCTCCGGCGCGGTGCTCGTCATCTCTACGACGTCGCGTTGGTGCTGCGGGCGGAACGAGTACGCGACGCCTTGGCCGATGGCCAGATGGCAGCGCTCATGCGGGACGTCGACGCACGTAGCGCAGCGGCGGGGTGGCCGTTCACGCCGCGTCCCGAGGCTGGGTTCGGAGCCAGCGACGTGTTCAACCCAGAAGCCGGGATCGTCGCCGCGCTGACAGAGGGCTTCGATCAACTGGCCGAACTTGTGTGGGGCGAACTCCCGAGCGCCACCGACGCGATCGACGAGATCTGCTCGCACGCTGACGTTCTGTAGGCGGCGCGACCGGCGACCGGGCCCGCCTGCCTGCCGAGAGCGCGTTCCATTGCCGCGGCGGCTTCGTCTCGGGTGGGGGCCATGAGGTGGAAGAGATGTCGGCAGTGACGGCGATGCTGGAGTGGCCGAGGATCTCGCTCACCACCTTCAGCGGGATGCGTCTTCGTCTTCACACCTTCGATGACGAGACCGACCATCTTGATCCGCTTGTTCTTGCGGACGTGGGGTGTTCACGGTCGGAGGGCGGATCGGCGAGACTTGGGGGATGGCGTTTGGGCAGTCGGCGGGGTCGCCCGCTTCGGGGCGGCAGGTCAGCGAGTTGTTGGAGTTGCTCGCGCGTGCCGGTCATGCCGACTTTCGTGATGCCCGGGGGCCGATGGGGTTTACGCAACGCCAGGCAGCCGGCAAGTTCACGGCCGCCGAGGCGGCCGAGTTCATCGAGCAGCTCCAGGAAGCCGAGCACGCGCAGGGACCCACCCCAGCGCCTGCGGCCAAGCCGGCCGCGAAGGTCTCGGCCGCCGAGCGGGCGTTGCGCCAGTACTCCGACCACCAGCTCGCGGCCGAGCTGCAGCGCCGTGGCTGGATCGTCGTCGAACCACCGGCGTGACGTTCCGGAGCACGCCCTCCCGCACCCCGACTTCTGACGGCTGAGCGGTACTGGCTTCCCGGCGCGTCAGATGATCGTTCCGGCGGCCACTCCGACCGCGGCTGCGGCGCCGAGTGCGAGGCTGGTGACCTGTGCTGCCGTGCGACGGTCAGCACCACGGATCAACGCGATCAGGGCGGCGAGGCCGAGCACCGCCAGGAGCACGGCGAACTGGCCGAGGTCGTCCGGGCGGCCGTCCGAAGACTCGGTTGCCAGGCGCATCACGTTGTGGACGGCCTCGGCGCCGAACACCGCGGGAAGCGTCGCCCGGCCGAAGACGGCGCGCCAGCCGGTGGATTCGGCGGCCCACGCCCCGCCGGTGCCGAACACGAGCCCGGCGATGACGCCGGCGAACAGCCAGACCAGCGCCGTCGTCGAGGTCAGGTTCGCCGAGGAGGCGCCGCGCGCGAGCACGTCGGCGAGGTAGTACGCCTCGACCGCGACGACCAGCATGATCACGGCGCCGACGGGGGCGGCTACCCGGTCGCGGGCCCAGCGGCCGTAGCCGAACGCAGCTGCCGCCCAGACCGCCGGCGAGTTGAACAGATGTGCCCACGGGTACGGGCTGGCGACTTGACCCCACAGGTCGAGCGGCCCGAGCAGCAAGCCGGCGACCACCGCCACCAGCCACCAACGGCGCGCAGTGTGGACTGCCGGTGCCCCGGTACCCGGCTGCGATCTCGCTCGCGCTTCGGACATGTCGGCGTCACGATAGGGGCACGCGACGCCGGTCGGCGGCGGCCAAGGTGGTTGCGCCGCTCGTTACCACCGGCCGTCGCTGGTCTCGGTGGTTTCGACCGGCTCAACCACCTGATGTTGCTGGACCTACTCAGCCCGGTGTCAGCGGGGTGATCAGGCCGGCGAGGAGTTCGTCGAACTGGGGGAGTGGGGCGGGGTGGGCCAACACGTACGTGGTGGTCGTCCCCGAGGCGGCCCGAATGCTGAGCGGGTTGCCGGCGCACGGGCCGCTGTACAGGTCGTTGTAGGCGGCGAGCACGTCCTCGGCCGGCGCCGTGCCGAGCCAGTCGGTGAGCAGCGAGCAGGCGAAGTAGGCGGCCGTCACGCCATCGGTCGGGTCGTCGGGGTCGTCGGTCATCGGGTCGCCGTCGCCGGTGACGAACGTCAGGTAGCGACCCGAACCGGTTCCCTCGGCAACCTCGGCGGGCACCGCGACCTCGCCGACGATCCACACCAGGTCGGGGCCGTCCGCCGTTTGCCGGAACTCCTCGAAGGCGGCCACCGCCGGGTCGTCGATCGGAGCACGCAGGCGCACGGTCAGGGTCGAGCCGTCGTCGAGTTCGGCGGTCCACACGTCGTGGGCGGGGTCGGTAGCGGAGCCGGCCGCGGCAGTCTCGGCCGGTGCCGGAGCGTCGGTCGCGTCGTCGGCTGCGTCGTCGTCCCCGCCGCATCCGGCGAGTAGCACCGAGGCTGCGCCGATCGCTGCCCATGTCCGTAGCCGTCCGACCTGCCGATTCATCTGCGTCCTCGCTCCTGTGATCGCCCAAGCGGGCGACGGTTCATCGGCCGCTCGGCTCTGCGTCTTGACGACGACGGCAGGGACGATGGGCGGTCGTCTTTGCCGGATCGACCACGGCGAGGCGCCGAAAGTGACCTTGGTCCCGGGCGGCAGGGACTGGCGCCTCCGGTACGACCACTACGTCGCTGCGTACGTTCGAACCAGAACCAACCGCTGCTCTGAAAGGAGCCCGCCATGACTCTGCTCGACGAGCCGACTACGAAGTACAGCATGAACCACGCAACCGACTCCCACGACGTTGCGCCCGACCGGCCCGTGGTGCTCACCCGCCGCGGCATCGACCGGGTGCTGATCGGGTTCGGCGTACTGGCCGCGGTGGTCTTCGCCGTAGCCGGCGCACTGCTCAGCTGGGGCGCCAACTTCTCCGACGACTACGTGTACGACGAGCTCACCGCTCAGCGCATCACGATGCCCGACGCCGACACGATGCGTGCCGAGGGCCTCGACGAGTACGTGAAGTTCGCCGGGACGCCGCTCGACTCTGGGGCCAAGGCCGAAGCCTACGCCCAGTACATCGACGGCCACCTCCAGAACACCGGCGCCAAGTACGCCGCCGAGGGCGCTGAACCGCTGACCTACGCAGAGCTCGGTGGGCCCGAACGGGCTGCTCGGGCAGCTGTGACCGAAGCGATCGAGGCCGGTGCACCCGAAGCGGAGATCGCCGAACTGCAGGAAGCTTCCCGCCAGGTGACCGCCGACCGCGACAGCTTGTTCAAGGGCGAGACCCTGCGGGGCCTGTTGCTCAGCGCCTACGCCTGGGCGACGGTCGGCCAGATCGCCGGGTACGCGGCGATCGGAGCGTTCGTCGCCGCTGGCCTGATGGCCGTGCTGGTGGCGCTGGGCTTGGTGCACTACCGGCGGATGACCCGCCACGTGGTCACCGCCTAGTCGCGGGCTCCACCAAGCGACGGTGCCCGGGGCGCGAGCCCCGGGCATTGTCGCGTCGCCGGCCGGGCGCCGGGCCCGGCAACGGCAGGCGCACCCGCACCCTGGCGCCACCGCCGACCGAGTCGAAGATCCTGATCGATCCGCCGTGGCGAGCGACGATCTCCGACACGATCGCCAGGCCGAGCCCGTGGTGCTCGGTGCGTGGTGCAGCGTCGAGCCGCACGAACCGCTCGAGCACCTCGGCACGCCGCTCGGGAGGAATACCGAGCCCGTCGTCGTCGACCGTCAGCACCGCGTCGCCACCGGCTTCCTCGAGCGACACGACGACTTGCGACCGAGCGTGCTGGCGGGCGTTGTCGAGCAGGTTGCGGACCACGCGCCGCAGGGCGCTGCGGGAGCCGAGCACCTGCGCTGCCGACACCCCCGAGGCATCGACGCTCACCAGCAGCCGGTCGGTGCTCAGCTCGTCCATCACCAGGTCGTCGAGGTCAACCAGTTCGAAGAGGCCCAGGTCGGCACCCGTGTCGAGCTGGACGAGCGTCAACAGGTCGTCGAGCATCGCCTGGAGCCCGCGCAACTCACTCAGTTGCGCTCGCCGCGTCGCGGCCGGATCGACCGTGTCGGGATGGCCCACGGCGACCTCGAGTTGGGTACGCATCCGAGTCAGCGGGGTGCGCATCTCGTGCGACGCGTCGGCGACGAATCGTTGCTGCTGGCGCACCGAGTGTTCGAGCCGCGCCAGCATGTCATTCATCGTGTCGGCGAGCCGGGCGACCTCGTCATCGCCCGGTGGCACCGGTACACGACGGTCGAGTTGAGGAACCCCGATCGAGGCGACCTCGGAACGGATGGCCTCGATCGGCCGGAGCGCACGTCCGACGACGAGCCACACGATGCCGGCGATCACCGCGACGGCACCGGGAACGATGACGAGCAGCGAACGGATCAGCGCGCTGACGCTGTCGTCGAGCTCGTCGCGTGGCTCGGCGAGCACGACCGTGCCGGACCGGCCGTCGGCGGTGGTGAACGGTTCGACGACCACCCGATGCACCTCGCCCGCGAACTTGACGTCGACCCCTTGGTCGTCGGCGGCCTGTACGCGCTGCCCGACCAACCCCTCGAAGCGTCCAGCCGTGGCGATCACCTCGCCGTCGGCGTCGTAGACGACGAGCACCCGGTCGTCGTCGTACAGGACCTGTGGGCCGCGACCGGATTGCACCGAATGCGCGATCGCCTCGGCCTCGTCGGACAGGATCTCGTCGAGGTGCTCGAGCGCGGCGCCGACTTGAAGCACGACGACGAGCACGCTCGCACCGGCGAGCACGACGGCCACCGCGAGCGCCGCCACCAGGGTCACGCCCGTGCGGACCGATGCGCCGCGGCGGAACGGCCGGCGGGCGTCAGCCGTCATCGGACTGGATCCGGTAGCCGGCGCCGTGTACCGTCCGGATCAGCTCGGTGCCGGCGACCGCGCGCAGCTTGCGGCGCAGCCGCCCGACGTAGACCTCGACGATGTTCGGGTCGCCGTCGAAGTCGAACTCCCACACTCCGCGGAGGATCGTCGGCTTCGAGACGACCCGCCCGGCGCGGCGTAGGAGGAACTCGAAGATGTCGAACTCGCGGGTGGTCAGCGCGACCTCGACGTCGCCGATCCACACGCGACGGCCGGCCGAGTCGGCCCGAATTGCGCCGACACGCGTCGGCGCGACGTCGCGTTGCTTCGCACGGCGCAGCATCGAATGCAGGTGGGCGACGAGCAAGGGAAACGAGAACGGCTTGGTGAGGTAGTCGTCGGCGCCGAGCTCGAGCGCCTCGATCTGGTCGTACTCGCCGTTCTTGGCCGAAAGCATCAGTACCGGCGTCCAGTTGCCGGCCGCGCGCAGGTCGCGACAGATCCCGAAGCCGTTGCGCTTCGGCAACAAGATGTCGAGCACGATCGCGTCGTAGGGCGCCTCGGACGCCATCCACCAGCCGTCGTCGCCATCGGCGGCGACGTCGACCGTGAACCCTTCGCGTGCGAGCCCAACCTTGAGCGAATCAGAGATCGCGGGGTCGTCCTCGACCAACAGGAGCTTCATGCGGACCTCCCGCGCCCTCACGTCGTCTTGACGCCTCCCGGTGGGCAGTTTGGAGTAACCGTTCAGGTTTGGTTCAGAAACCCACTCGTATTGTGCACTTCAGCGCTCACCGTCGCAAGAGGGTCATAAGAAGGTCAACGGTACGTCAAGTACCCACAGCGGGAGGTCACCACATGAGCGGCATCACGCGACGCCAGATCGCCGGCATCGTCGCCGGGGGAGTGCTGGCGGCAGCCGTGTTCCACTCGGCCGCTCCAGCCGCCGAACCCGGCGCTCCACCGGACCAGGACTTCGTCATCACGCCGGGTGACTTGCACTTCGTCGTGCAACAGATCCAGATCAGCGAGGCGCACGCCCGCCGGATCGCGGCCGGCAACCCGAACGCCTCGCCGCTGTGCAGCCCGCACGCCACGTTCGACGACTCGCTGTACGGCCAGATGTGGCACGAACCCAACGGCGACCCGTGCGTGGGCAGCCCGTTGATGCCGCACGGCCTGCGCACGGTCGACGGGCGGTGGAACAACCTGTACGCGGGACAGATCGCGTTCGGCGCCAGCGGCGAGAACTTCCCGCGGTTGCTCACCCCGTACTTCCGCGACGCCGACCCGGTGCCCCCGTTCGCGCCGGCACCCCCCGGTACGCCCACCGCGCCCGACCCCACCAGCTACACCCAAACCGCGGGGTTCGTGTACGACGCCCAGCCGCGCACGGTGAGCAACCTGGTGGTCGACCAGACCACCTCGAACCCGGCCGCCGTCGCCAAGCTGTTGCAGTTCGTGGAGGACGGGCTCGACGCTCACATCGTCGACGACGACGGGAACCAGATCGAGCTACCCGACCCGCTGCCCACCGCCGACGAGATCATGACGAACCCGGACTACGCCGGGCGGATCTTCATCCAGAACGTCGCCACCGACGAAGGCCTGTCGGCCCCGTTCAGCTCGTGGATGACGATCTTCGGGCAGTTCTTCGACCACGGCCTCGACCTCGTCGAAAAGGGCGGCAACGGCACCGTCGTCGTACCGCTCGCGCCCGACGACCCGCTGATGGGGCGTCCCGACCTCGAGATGCCGTACCTGATGCTGACGCGTGCCACCAACCAGGACGGCGGGCGCGAACACAAGAACCGCACGACACCGTTCATCGACCAAAACCAGACCTACACGTCGCACCCGTCGCACCAGGTGTTCCTGCGCGCGTACGACCTGATCGACGTGCCCGGCGACGGCATCGCCCACCCGGTGCCGGTGCCGACCGGAAGCCTGCTCGACAACCCCGCGGTCGATCCCGACACGGGCGAACCGATCGGCGGCATTCCCACCTGGGCCGACGTCAAGGCCCAGGCGTGGAACGTGCTCGGGATCGAGCTCGACGACTACGACGTCGTGAACGTGCCGCTGGTGATGACCGACCCGTACGGTCGGTTCATCCCCGACCCGGCTACCGGCTTCCCGCAGCTCGTGCGACCGGACGCCTCGACCTACTCGGGCAATCTGACCACGCGCGCCGACGCCACCGAAGCCGAGGGCGCCGGGCACTCGTTCCTCGACGACATCGCCCACACGGCACTTCCCTTCAACACGTCGGGCGACCCGCTGGTGCGCGGGCTCGACGACCCCGAGGCCGTGCTCGACCCGACGACCGAGTACGACGGCCCGCTGCTCGACGACCACTACGTCACCGGCGACGGGCGCGGCAACGAGAACATCGCCCTCACCGCCGCCCATCACATCTTCCACGCCGAGCACAACCGGCTGATCGACCAGATCGAAGCCGTGATCGCGTTCGACACCGCCAACGAGGCCGCCGGCATTCACGACTTCGACCTGGCCGAAGGCTTCACCGGGTCGCCCGGCGACTTCTGGGACCGCGGCGAGCGACTGTTCCAGGCCGCCCGCTTCTTCAACGAGATGCAGTACCAGCACCTCGCGGTCGAAGAGTTCCTGCGCGCGGTCGCCCCGACGATGGACGTGCAACCGCTCAACGAGAGCGCCTACCACAGCGAACTGAACGCGGCGATCACCGCCGAGTTCGCCCACGTCGTGTACCGGTTCGGGCACTCGATGCTGACCGAGACGATTCCCAAGATCTACGACGACGGCAGCACCAACGAGATCTCGCTGCTCGACGGGTTCCTCAACCCGCGCGCGTTCACCGAGCACGGAGCGCTGACTCCCGACCAGGCCGCGGCATCGTTGGTGCGCGGGCTGGCCGCCCAGGTCGGCAACGGAATCGACGAGTTCGTCACCGAGACGCTGCGCAACAACCTGCTCGGCCTGCCGCTCGACCTGGCGACGATCAACATGGCCCGCGCCCGCGACGTGGGCGTGCCCCCGTTGCAGTCGGCCCGCGCCCAGTTCTACGCGGCGACGCTCGACCCGACCCTGGCCCCGTACTCCAACTGGGAAGCGTTCCGGCTCGAACTCAAGCACCGCGACTCGATAGTGAACTTCATCGCCGCCTACGGCACCGGCGACGCAGCGCTCGAGGCAGCGACGACACTGGTCGACAAGCGCGCCCGCGCGGCGGAACTGGCGACCGATTCGGAGTACATGATGCGCCCGTCGGCCGAGACCGGTCTCGACGATGTCGACTTCTGGATGGGCGGCCTGGCCGAACGGACGATGATCTTCGGCGGCATGCTCGGCACCACGTTCAACTACGTGTTCGAGACGCAGGCCGAACTGCTCCAGAACGCCGACCGCTTCTACTACCTGACCCGCACCCAGGGCCAGAACTTCCTGGCCCAGCTGGAAGGCAACTCGTTCACCGAGTTGATCCAGCGCAACACGTCGGCCTCGGCGATGCCACTCGACGTGTTCACGTTCCCGACCCACGTCTTTTACATCGACGAGCTCGCAGCGAGCGACCCCGAGGACTGGCCGGAGGGCATCACCCAGGAAGCCGACGGCACCTACCGCTACGACGGCGGCGAACACGTCATCATCTACGGCCGCCACGCCGCCGACGACCGCATGCGCGGCGGGCTCGGCGACGACACCATCTGGGGCCTGTCGGGCAACGACCGCATCGAAGGCGACGACGGCAACGACTCGCTGCTCGGTGGCGACGGCGACGACATCATCACCGACATCTTCGGCGACGACAAGATCATCGGCGGCGCGGGCAACGACGCGATTCGCAGCGGGCCCGGCGAAGACCTCGTGCTGTCCGGGTCGGGCAGCGACTTCACGATGCTCACCAAGGACGACCTGAGCACCAACTTCAGCGGGGTCGGCGACGACATCGTCATCGGTGGCACCGGGAGCGATCGCATCTGGGGTGGCGACGGTGACGACTGGATCGAAGGCGGCAACGGCCACGACTTGCTCCAGGGCGACAACGCGATCAACTTCCAGAACGACCCCAACGGCGGTCACGACGTGATCCTTGGCGGGCCGGGCAACAACGACAACGACTCCGACGGCGGTGACGACATCATCGTCGCCGGCCCCGGCGTCGACCGCAACGAGGGCATGCTCGGCTTCGACTGGGTGACCTACAAGGGCCACTCCCTGCCGGTGGTCGCCGACATGCGGTTCGTCGGCCTGATGCCGGGCGACGTGGCCGCCTTGCGCGACCGGTTCGACCTCGTCGAAGGGCTGTCGGGTTGGCACGGTGACGACATCTTGCGCGGCATGATCGGCATCGACGACGTCGTCGAGTTCGGCGAAGGGCACGTCCTCACCGAAGCGCACCTCGACCGGGTCGCCGGGTTGCGGGCGCTGCTGCAACCGGCCGGGCACATCAACTACGCCTGCCGCTTCATGATCGGCGGGGCGTGCGCGTTGCCGCCGGTTGACTCCGACGGCATCAACAACCTGATCCTCGGCGGTGACGGCAGCGACCTGATCGAGGGCCGGATCGGCGACGACTTCATCGACGGCGACGCCTGGCTCGACGTGCAACTCGAGTGGGTCGCGCCGAACGGCGCCAACGAGCTGGCCGACAGCGCGATGCAGTTCGCCGACCGTGTCATCAGCGGCGTCATCAGCCCCGAGGACCTGTACATCCGCCGCTCGATCAAGATGCCCGAAACCGACCAGAGCGGCGTGATCGACACGGCGATGTACGGCCATACCGGCGACCAGTACGTGTTCGAGTACCACGGCGACGGGTACTGGGTCGTGTCGCACGAGGGGGCCGACGAGCTCGAAGAGGCCGACGGCCGTGACGTGTTGCGCAACATCGAAGCGCTGTTGTTCAGCGACCGCTGCGCGGTGTTGCCGGTCGATCCACCGTTCGGCGTGTACGGCATCGACGACCTCGACGACTGCGGTGCCTTCGGCACGGTCGAACTCGACTACACCGATCCGCCCGTCGAGGACGTCGAGATGAGCGCGACCGCGTGGATCGACCCCGAGGGGGTCGTCAACCCGACCGACTTCATCTTCGAGTGGCAGTTCGGCGAGGACGGCGAGGAATGGGAGCCGTCACCGAACCCGTCGAACGACGGCGCCTACGACCCGGCGAGCCGGACCATCACCAGCCATTGGACGCCGCGCGATGCCGAGCCCGGCAACCACGTGCGGGTCATCGTCAGCTTCCTCGACGACGGTGGCAACCGGCGCAGCATCGTGTCGGCCCGTACCGTCAGCCCGGTCGAGAACGTCAACGACCTGCCCACCGGGCCCGACATCATTCCGACCAACCCGTCGGTGGGCGACGTGCTGACGGCGATCAACCTGGCCGACGACGACGGCATCGAGGAGGTCGTCGAGGACGGCACGATCGCCTACCGCTGGCAACGCAACTCGGGGCCTGGTGGCAGCTACGTCGACATCACCACGACGACCCAGCCGTTCTACCGGGTCGCCGCCGCCGAACAGGGGTACCGCATCCGTGTGATCGCCGAGTACACCGACGACCAGGGCACCGACGAGGCGGCGACTTCGGCCCCGACCGAGGTGGTGACCGGCCCGATGCCGAACAACCCACCGACCGGCGGGCTCGAGCTCTCGACCATGAACCCGCAGGTGAACGAAGACGTCGTGGTGACGAACACCATCGCCGACGCCGACGGCATCCCGACCGGCACGCCGGCGACCCCGACGTTCATCTACACGTGGCAGCGTTGGGACGGTGCCGCGTGGCACACGATTCCCGGCCCGTCGGGCACGCAGTACGTGCCGACCGCGGCGGTGATCGGCCAGCGGCTGCGGGTGCGGGTGACCTATACCGACAACCGCGGCTTCGTCGAGACCGTGTTCTCCGACGCCACCGACCCGGTCCTCGCCCCGGCAGAGACACCGCCACCACCGCCGCCTCCACCACCACCACCGCCGCCACCTCCACCGCCGGCGTTCGCCCCGTTCACGCCGGTGCGGCTGCTCGACACGCGGTCCGACGCCAGTGGGGCCGTACCGTTGGCGGCGGCGACGGTGACCGAGATCGCGATTGCCGGCCAGCACGACGTGCCTGCCGACGCGGTGGCTGCCGTGTTGAGCGTGACGGTCACCGAGCCCGGTGCCGCCGGCTACATCACCGTGTATCCGTGCGGCGAACCGCTGCCACTGGCCTCGAACGTGAACTACCTCGCCGGCCAGACGATCGCCAACATGGCGATCGCCAAGATCGGCGCGGACCGCAAGGTGTGCTTCTACAACAGCGCCGCCACCGAACTCGTCGTCGACTTGACGGGGTTCCTCCCCCCGGGTGCCGGATACGAGCCGATCACCCCGCTGCGCGTGATCGACACCCGCGACGACGCAGCCGGGCTGGTGCCGGCCGGCACGGTGACCGTGCTACCGGTCGGGTCGGCGCCGGGCGTACCCGACGGTGCGTCGGCAGCGGTGCTCAACGTCACCGTGGTCGCGGCCGCGGCACCGGGGTACGTCACCGTGTTCCCGTGCGGCGAGCCGATGCCTACCGCGTCGAACGTCAACTACACCGCCGGCCAGACGATCCCGAACGCGGCCCTGACCAAGCTCGGAACCGGGGGCGACGTGTGCGTGTACAACCTGGCCCCGATCGAGCTGGTCGTCGACCTCAGCGGCTCGTTCACGCACGACTCGACGTTCGCCGGGTTCAACCCGGTGCGCCTGCTCGACACGCGCGACGGCGACGGTGCACCGCGGCCCGCCGGCTCGACCGTGTCGGTGCAGGTGGCCGGGGTTGGCAGCGTGCCGTCCGGCGCCGAGGCCGCATCGATGACGGTGACGGTGACCCAGACCGAAGGCCCCGGCTACGTGACCGTGTATCCATGTGGCGTGCCGCGCCCCACGGCGTCGAACCTCAACTACTCACAGGCCGGTGAGACGATCGCCGTCGCCGCAATCGCGGCGCTCAGCGCGACCGGTGCGGTGTGCGTGTACACCTACGCCGGCACTCATCTGATCGTCGACGTCAACGGGGTGTTCGCCAGCCCTGACGACGGCTGAGCATCCGGCCCGCAGGGCACTCGGCGGGCCGGTCAGTGATCGTGATCGTGGCCGTCGTGGTCGTGGTCGTCGCCCTCGATCGCGTCGAGGAACACCTCGACGTCGTCGTCCTCGCCGCCCACCAGCCAGACCGTGCCCGGGCCGCCCTCGTCACCTTCGTCGTGCCAGGGCATGACACCGTCGATCGGGTAGCGATCGACCGTGATGTCGTCGTCGCCGTCCGACACCGGGGCGACGATCGAAAGCTCGACCACCGCGTCGGCGGGGTGCTGGGCAAGCATGTCGATGAGTTCGGCGACGGTGACCCCGTCACGCGGTTCGAGTTCCATGGCCCCTCCGAGCTCAGGACGAGTAATCGTCGCCCAACCAGTTGTCGGCGTGTTCTAGCAGGTACAGGCTGACATGCTTGCAACGGTCGAGCGCGACGGCGATCTGGTCGTCGTTGTTCATGTACACGTCGGCCAGGTCGAGCGAGATCCGGGCCACGATCGACAGGCTCCGCTCGGGTGCATCGGTGACCGACGGGAACGAGTCGATCGCCGACACCTCGACCGGCAGGTTGAGCCCACCCACCCCGGCGATGTCGGTGGCCAGCACGAGCAGGTCGGGCGGGTGGGTGAGCGGCGGCAGCGTCCACGTGAACAGCATCGGGAACGTGAACCCGTGCGGCGGGTCGTCGTCGATGTCGTCCATCTGCATGACCTCGTCCTCGAACCCGAGCAACGCCCGCGGGTCGACGTCGAGCGACAGGTGTAGATCGATCGGGCCGTTGCAGGCCTCCTCGGGGTGCAGGTCGACCTCCCACAGCTGGCGCAGCGAGTAGGTCTCGACGAAGTGCCGTTCGTCGTGGACGTGGAAGCCGAAATCGATCGCCTGGCTCTTCAGATCGGCAACGAACCCCGCCACGTCGATGACTGCCACGCCAAGACCCTACCCGTCGCCGGATACGGTGAGGCTCGTGAGGGCACCTCTCCCTGTGGCCGTGGTCACCGCCGCGATCGACGCCTTCGACCGGGCCGCGGCGGCCGTTGCCGACGTGCTCACGGCCACCACCGACTGGGGCGCATCCGGCGTCCGCGACGGCCAGTACGCGGTCGACCTGGTCGCCGACCAGGCGTGCCTCGACGTGCTCTACGACGCCGGCTACCGGGTGCTGTCGGAGGAAAGCGGCGTCACCGGCCGGCCCGGTTCCGAGTCGGCCCCGATCGTCGTCGTCGACCCGCTCGACGGTTCCACCAACGCCTCGCGGGGCGTCCCCTGGTACGCCACCGCGCTGTGCCTGGTCGACGACGACGGCCCCGCGGTGGGCATGGTCGTCAACCACGCCACCGGCGACCGTTTCCTCGCCACCCGCGGCGGCGGTGCGGAACGCAACGGCCAAACCATCCACGTGTCGGGCCAGACCGAACTGCGGCACGCGATGGTCGGCTGCTCGGGATTGCCCAAGCGGCACTACGGCTGGGCCCAGTTCCGGGCGATGGGCGCCTCGGCTCCCGACATCTGCGCGGTGGCGTGTGGTGTCACCGACGCCTGGTTCGACTCGGGCGCCCACCACGGCGTGTGGGACTACCTGGCGTCGGTGCTGATCGTCACCGAGGCCGGGGGAGTGGTCGCCGAGGTCCACGACCGCGAGCTGTCCGTGCTCGACCACACCGCGAGGCGCGGCCCCGTCGTCGCCGCCACCCCCGAACTGCTGGAAACCCTCCTCGCCCAGCGCCGCCGAGCCCAACGAGGTGGTTGAGCCTGTCGAAACCACCGGCCCTGCGGACAGGTGGTTTCGACAGGCTCAACCACCTTGGGGTGGGTGGCGGCCGTAGTGTTCGGGTCATGGATGAGTACGTGCGGTTGTTTGTCGGTGGGGTGTGGCGTGACGGGGCCGAGGGGGAGCGGATCGCGGTCGAGGACCCAGCGACCGGAGAGACGTTCGCCGAGGTCGCGGCCGGCACGCCAGCCGACGCAGTGGGCGCGGTACACGCCGCCGACCACGCCCAGAAGGCGTGGGCCAAGGTCGCCCCGCGCACGCGCTCGGAGATCCTGCGGGCGAGCTGGGAGATCCTCACCGAGCACACCGACGAGCTCGCCGCGCTGATCGTGCGCGAGCACGGCAAGCCGCTCGCCGACGCCAAGGGCGAGATCGCCTACGCCGCCGAGTTCTTCCGCTGGAACGCCGAGGAGACGGTACGTATCCGCGGCGAGATCGGGGTCGCCCCCTCGGGCGCCAACCGGATGATCGTCCACCACCCGCCGATCGGCGTGGTCGTGATGGTCACCCCGTGGAACTTCCCGGCGGCGATGATCACCCGCAAGCTCGCCCCGGCCCTCGGGGCAGGCAACGGTGTGGTCATCAAGCCGCCCGCCCAAACCCCGCTCACCGCCCTGCGGATCGCCGAGCTGCTGACCGAGGCGGGCGTGCCCGAGGGGCTCGTCAACGTCGTGCCCACCAAGCAGTCGGGCGCCTGGCTCGACGCCGCGATCGCCGAGACGGCCACCCGGATGGTGTCGTTCACCGGCTCGACCGAGGTCGGCCGGGTGCTGCTCGCCAAGTGCGCCGACCGGGTGCTCAAGACCGTGATGGAGCTCGGCGGCAACGCCCCGTTCGTGGTGTTCGCCGACGCCGACCTCGACGCCGCGGTCGAGGGGGCGATGATCGCCAAGATGCGTCACTCGGCCGAGACGTGTACTGCCGCCAACCGGTTCCTCGTCGAGGCGCCGGTCGCCGCCGAGTTCACCGAGCGGCTGGCCGCGGCGATGGGGGCCGTGCAGGTGGGCAACGGGTTCGACGACGGCGTCAGCTGCGGCCCGCTGATCGACCAGCCCTCGCTCGACAAGGTCGGCGGCCTGGTCGACGCGGCGGTCGCCGCCGGTGCCAGCGTGGCCACCGGAGGCGCGGCGCTCGACCGCCCCGGCTACTTCTTCGCCCCGACGGTGCTCGGCGGGGTGCGCCCGGGCGACCCGATCACCCACGAAGAGATCTTCGGCCCGGTCGCCCCGGTGGTCGCCTTCGACGACGTCGACACAATGGTCGACCTCGCCAACGACACCGAGATGGGCCTCACCGGCTACGTCTACACGCAGGACCTGGCCAAGGGCCTCGCCGTGGCTGAACGCATCCAGGCCGGCATGATCGGCCTCAACCGCGGCGCGGTCTCCGACCCGGCGGCCCCGTTCGGCGGCATGAAGCAGTCGGGCCTGGGCCGGGAAGGCTCGACCGAAGGCATCTACGAGTTCTGCGAAACCCAGTACATCGCCACCAACTGGTGACCCAGCCGAGGATCCGAGCAGGAATCGAGAAGCGCCGATTTTGAACGATCCCTACGCTCATCCGGACGCTCCCGACCCGTTCCGGCTTCACCAAGCTGACTGCTGAAAGGTGCCCGATGAAGACCATGACCTGCCGCCAACTGGGCGGCGCCTGCGACCTCGAACTCCGTGGCGAGACAGCCGACGACGTCATCAACCAACAGGATCAGCACCTCAAGGACGCCGTCGCCGCCGGCGACCAAGCGCATCTCCCCGCCCGCCAGGCCATGAAGGCCCGCTGGCGTCGGCCGATCTCCGGCCTGAAGTGGTACAACGCCACGAGGCAGAGCTTCGCTGAACTGCCCGAGGACTGACCTCGTGCATACGGTGGGCGCAGAGGGACTCGAACCCCCGACCTGCGGCTTGTAAGGCCGACGCTCTAACCAACTGAGCTATGCGCCCCGGGCCGCCGAGGCTATCTGGCGCTCAGGCGGGGAGTCCGGAGAGTTCGCCGGCGAGCTGGGTCGACACGGCGCGGGCGACCTCGCCGGCCAGTTCGACGAAGCGGGTGACCGCCGGCGGCACGTCGGGGTCGTCGCGCCAGATCAGCACGATCCGGCGCGGCGGCACGGGCGGGTCGATCGTGGCGAGCACGATGCCGGGGTCGTTCATGTCGACGCACAGCTGGGGCTGGATCGCTATCCCGCGCCCGGCGCGCACCATCGCCTGCACGGTGGAGTTGTCGGCCGAGCGGAACACGATCCGCGGCGTGTAGCCGCCGGCGTGCATCGCCTCCATGACCCGGGCGTGGCAGAAGTCGTTCTCGGGCTGGCCCACCAGCGGCTGGCGGGCCAGATGGTCGAACGCGATCGGCTCGCCGGCGGGGTGCCCGCCGGTGGGGATCATCGCCACGTACTGGTCGACCATCAACTCGACCTGCGGCCACGGGTGATCGACCACCCCGTCGATCACGAACACCGCGTCGAGCGTGCGCGCGTGCATGCGCTGCATCAGCACGTCGTGGTCGTCGTGCTCGAACAGGTCGAGCTCGAGATCGGGCAGCTCGGCCGAGAGCTGCTGGACCACCGCCGGCAGCAGCCGCACCGACACGCTTTGGAAGGCGCCGATACCGAGCCGCCCGCGGGTGCCGCCGCGCAACCCGGCCAGGTCGCCGGCCGCGCGGCGCAGCGTGGCGAATACCTCGTCGGCATGACCGAGCAGCAGCCGCCCGGCCTCGGTCAGCTCGACCGGCCGCGGCCCACCGGGCCGCCGGAACAATGGCACACCGAGCGCCTTCTCGAGCGCCCCGATCTGCTGGCTGACGGCACCTTGCGTGTAGGCGAGCGCCTCGGCGGCACGGCCGAACGAACGAAGCTCGGCCACCGCCCGGAACGCCTGGAGGTGGCGTAACTCGACCTGTCCGAGCCCCGCCAGTTCATCAGGTGTGTTAATGGTCACGATGAAAGAATATCGCTTGTTCTAATAGATTTCCATCCCTACGCTGTTTCCCATGACCCCCTTCCGCTTCCGCAACCGCCCCGATGGGCAGCTCACCGTCGACGAGCTCGCCGACCGCATCTCGACGTTCGGCCTGGCCGCCAGCGAGCGCCAGCTCGAGCAGTTCGCCCGGCGCCTCTCGGCCGCCGGCGAGGTGCCGGCGCTGACGTCGATCATGCTCGACCGCGAGGCCCCCGCGATCGTCCGCGAGCGGGCGTTCGCCCGGGCCGCGGTGGCCCTCGACCAGGGCCAGCGCCAGGTCGTCCGCGTCGCTTGATGCTGCGGCCCGCGACCGCGTCTGGCACGATGCCCGGCGTGTCCGCGGGGCCGTTCGTCTACCACCACCGGGTGCGCTACCACGAGTGCGACGCCCAGGGAGTGGTGTTCAACGCCCACTACCTGACGTTCCTCGACGTCGCCTTGACCGAACTGTTCCGAAGCGCAATGGGGTCGCTCGGTGAGGTCAACCGGCTCGGGTACGACACGATGGTGGTCGACGCCCACGTCGCCTGGAAGTCGCCGGCGAAGTTCGACGACGAGGTCGCGGTAGCGCTCGAAGTCACCCGCTACGGCCGGACGTCGATGGCGACCCGCTTCACCCAGTCGGTCGGCGAGCGGTTGTGCGCTGAGGGCGAGATCGTGCACGTGTGGGTTGACGTGCACTCGCACGCGCCCATCCCGGTACCCGACGTGGTGCGCGCAGCACTCGCGCCGTTCACCGCCGCTCGATAGCGTCGGTGCGATGCATCCCGTGCGGTTCGCGGCAACCGCTCACGACGGCACCGCCCGCGCCGGCACCGCCACCACGGCCAACGGTTCGTACACCACACCACTGTTCATGCCGGTCGGCACCCGCGGGGCGATCAAGTACCTGAGCGCCGCCGACTACACCGCGCTCGGCGCCCAGATCGTGCTCGGCAACACCTACCACCTGATGTTGCGGCCGGGGGCCGAGCTGGTCGCCAAGCTGGGCGGGCTGGCCCGGTTCGCCGGGTGGACCGGGCTGACGCTCACCGACTCGGGTGGTTTCCAGATCTTCTCGCTCGACCCCAAGGTGGACGACGACGGGGTGACGTTCCGCTCGACCTACGACGGGTCGAGCCATCGGTTCACGCCCGAGGTGGCGGTACGTACGCAGGAACTGCTCGGTGCCGACATCCAGATGGTGCTCGACGTGTGCCCGCCGCTGCCCAGCCCGCCCGACGTGATCCGCACCGCGGTCGAGCGCTCGGCAGCGTGGGCCTCCCGCTGCCGCGCCGCCCACCAGCGCCCCGATCAGGCGCTGTTCGGCATCGTGCAAGGTGGCATCAGTGAGACGATGCGAGTCGAGTCGGCCCAGCGCACCGCCGCGCTCGACTTCGACGGTTACGGCATCGGTGGTCTGTCGGTGGGCGAGACCCGGGCCGAGATGCTGCCCGCTCTGGCGGCTGCGTTGGAGCATCTGCCCGCCGACCGGCCGCGCTACCTGATGGGCGTCGGCGACCCGGCCAGCCTGGTCGAGGCGGTCAACCTCGGCGTCGACCAGTTCGACTGCGTGATGCAGACCCGCCTGGGCCGCCACGGCACCGCACTGACGAGCGAGGGCCGGGTGAACCTGAAGCGCAACGAGTTCTCCGAGAGCGACGCCCCGATCGACGCCGAGTGCCCGTGCCAGGTGTGCGCGGTCCACAGCCGGGGCTACCTGCGGCACCTGTTCAAGGTCGGCGAACCGACCGCCTCGCGCCTCGTCAGCCTGCACAACGTCGCCTGGACGATCGACCTGATGGCGCGGATGCGGGCGGCAATCGAGACCGGCACGTTCGCCCAGTTGCGGGCGTCAGTGCTCGCCGTCTGGGGCTGATGTCGCCTGCGGGCGGTTTCGACAGGCTCAACCACCGAGAGGCGAGGCTCAACCACCGAGAGGCGAGGCTCAACCACCAGGGGAGATGGGGCACGACCGCCAGGGGCCCGGCCTAACCACCCAGGGCGCCGGTAGCCTCGGCCGACGATATGGACGCCGCCAGCCTGACCCTGTTCGCCACGCTGCTCGCGCAAGAGGGAGATGAGGCCGCCGGCTCGGCGCTGTTCTCGTACGGCATCTTGCTGCTGATTCCGGTGGCGATGTACTTCTTGTTGATCCGCCCCCAGCGCCGGCGGGCCAAGCAGCAAGCCGAGATGCAGTCGTCGCTCGGCGTCGGCGACGAGGTCATCACCACCTCGGGCATGTACGGCTTCATCACCGGCGAGGAAGGCGGCCTGTTCTGGCTCGAGATCGACGACGACGTGCAGATCCGCGTCGCCAAGGCGGCGATCCAGGGCAAGGTCAACACGAGTGGCGACAAGGCGGCCAAGCCCGATACCACGAACGCCGACGACGACGCCACCGACGACGACGCCTGAGGCCCGCGCGCCAGGCCGGTAGCCTGGGAACATGAACGTGACGGACGCAGCGGCAGCAAGCCCGGTCGACTCGGCGCCGTGGGTGCGCGAGCACGTGCGGGCGATCGCCGACTACCCCAAGCCCGGGGTCACGTTCCGCGACATCACACCGCTGCTCGGCGACTCGGCCGCGTTCGGCCGCTCGGTCGACGACCTCGTCACCCGCTTCGGCGACACCCGGGTCGACCGGGTGGTCGGTATCGAGTCGCGTGGATTCATCCTGGCCGCACCGGTGGCGTACCGCTTGCGGGCCGGGTTCGTGCCGGTGCGCAAGGCCGGCAAGCTGCCGTGGGCGGTGGCCCGCGAGGAGTACGACCTCGAGTACGGCACCGACAAGCTCGAGATCCACCGCGACGCGATCCACCCCGGCGAGAAGATCCTGATCGTCGACGACGTGCTCGCCACCGGCGGTACAGCCGCGGCGGCCGGCCGGCTGGTGTCGACGCTGGGCGGCGACATCGTCGGGTTCGGCTTCCTGCTCGAGATCGATTCACTCGAGGGCCGCGGCAAGCTCACCTGCCCGCGGATCGAGAGCTTGACGAGGTACTGATGTCGACGGTCGACCGTGTGCTTCCGTGGCGTCGCCACCACGAGGCAGCGCCGGTCTCCGAGTTGGCCCCGCTGCTGGCGAGCTACCGCCGCCGGCACCCCAAGGCCCCGGTCGACGTGATCAACCGGGCCTACAACATGGCCGCCGAGGCCCACCGCAACCAGACCCGGTCGAGCGGTGAGAGCTACATCTTCCACCCGCTCGCGGTCGGCAAGATCGTCGCCGACATCGGCCTCGACGACATCTCGCTGGCGGCCGCCCTGCTGCACGACGCGGTCGAAGACACCGAGATCACGCTCGACGACGTCGAACGCAACTTCGGTTCCGAGGTCGCCTGGATCGTCGACGGGGTGACCAAGCTGGAACGCATCCAGTTCGACTCGCGCGAGGCCCAGCAGGCGGCCACGATGCGCAAGATGCTGGTGGCGATGGCGAAAGACCTGCGGGTGCTCGTCATCAAGCTCGCCGACCGGCTGCACAACATGCGCACGCTCGCCGGCGTGCCCGCCGACAAGCAACGCCGGATCGCCCAGGAGACGCTCGACATCTATGCCCCGCTGGCGCACCGGCTCGGCATCCAGGAGATCAAGCAGCAGCTCGAGGACATCTCGTTCGCGGCCCTGCACCCCCGGCGCTACGCCGAGCTCGACCACCTGGTCGCCACGCGCACGCCCGAGCGCGAGGTGTACGTGGCCCAGGCCGTCGCCGAGGTGCGCACCCGGCTGGCCGAGCTGGGCGTCGAGGCCGACGTGTCGGGCCGCGGCAAGCACCTGTGGAGCATCTACGAGAAGATGGTCCTCAAGAACCGCGAGTTCGACGAGATCTTCGACATCGTCGCCGTGCGCGTGATCGTCGGGTCGATCCAGGACTGCTACGCCGCGCTCGGCAGCATCCACGGTCGTTGGCGCCCCGTGGTGGGTCGGTTCAAGGACTACATCGCGATGCCCAAGTTCAATCTGTACCAGAGCCTGCACACCACCGTGATCGGGCCGGGTGGGCGGCCGATCGAGATGCAGATCCGCACCAACGAGATGCACGAGCGGGCCGAGTGGGGCGTCGCCGCGCACTGGGCCTACAAGGACACGGGGCGCGGCAGCAAGGGCGGTTCGGGCGACATCGATTGGCTCAACCGGCTGATCGACTGGCAGGCCGACGTCACCGACCCGGCCCAGTTCATGCAGAACCTGAAGACCGACCTGGAACAGGACGAGGTCTTCGTGTTCACGCCCAAGGGCAAGGTCATCACGTTGCCGGTCGGGTCGACCCCGGTCGACTTCGCCTACGCCGTGCACACCGAGGTGGGGCACCACTGCATCGGGTCGAAGGTCAACGGGCGGCTCGTGTCGCTCGACCACCAGCTTGCCTCGGGCGATACCTGCGAGATCTTCACGTCGAAGGTCGAGGCCGCCGGGCCGTCGCAGGACTGGCTCGGCTTCGTCGTGTCGCACCGGGCACAGAACAAGATCAAGCAGTGGTTCAGCCGCGAGCGCCGGGTCGACGCGATCGAGACCGGGCGCGACGAGCTGTCCGACGAGTTCCGGCGCGAGGGCCTGCCGGCGCAGAAGATCTGGTCGTCGCCCGAGCTGGCCGAAGTGGTCGCCGACCTCGGCTACGTCGACGACGACACGTTCCTGGCGGCAATCGGCGAGCATCACGTGTCGGCCCGCGGCGTCGCTCAACGCATCGCCCGGGCGCTGCGCGACGGCACGTCCGAAACCGATCGCATGTCGACCACGGTGGTGCGCCGCTCGAAGCGCACGCACTCCGACGACACCAACGTCGGCATCCACGTCGAGGGGCTCGACGACGTGATGGTGCGCCTGGCCCAGTGCTGCACGCCGGTGCCGGGCGACGAGGTGATGGGGTTCGTCACCCGTGGCCGTGGCGTGTCGGTGCACCGTGTCGACTGCGCCAACGCCGTGTCGCTGGCGTCCGAGCAGGGCGCCCGCCTGATCGAGGTCGACTGGGATCGGGCGAGCGGCGGTCAGGTGTACGTCGCCGGTGTCGAGGTGGTCGCGCTCGACCGCACGCGCCTGTTGCGCGACGTCGCCAACTCGCTCGGCGATCAGGGCGTCAACATCGTGTCGTGCGAGACCGTCACCGGCGACGACCGGGTGGCCAAGATGCGGTTCGGCATCGAGCTGTCCACCCCCGCTCAGCTCCTGTCGGTGCTCAACACGATCAAGCGCATCGACGGCGTCTACGACGCACACCGGATCGTGCCCGGCGCAGCCGCCCGCGACTGATCAACCTGCTCCCGGTGGTTTCGACAAGCTCAACCACCTGGTCAGCGCTCGGGTCCGGTGGTTGAGCCTGTCGAAACCACCTCGCTGGACGCAACGCGTTACGGCTACGGGGCTGTGTAGGCCCAGCTGATGGTGACCGAGCTGTCTCCGCCACCGACTGCCGACCAGAACACCTCGAAACCACGATCGGCGATGGTGGCCGGCGAGGCGAGCAGGCCGGTCGCGGCCTTGGTGAAGCCGAGGTAGATGCACAGCTTGCCGGCCGGGGCGGTCGGGGCCTCGGGGGTGCCCGTGCAGGTCGGGTCGTTCTGCCCGGTGCTGCCCGAGGCGAACCGGATCGTGTCGTCGGTGAGCGGTACGGGGGCGACGCCGGGCAGCTCGACGATCGCGCTGGCGAATGCTCCCGGCAGTTGCCAGCTGGCCTGGCCGATCACCGTCGTACCCCTCGGGATCGTCACGTTGAACACGTTCGCCTGGCCGGCCCCGGTGTCGGGAACGAAGTAGCCGACGGCATCGATGATCAGGTTGACCGCGCCGAACCGGTTATAGGCGCTGACCGCCCCGTTGGCCGACAGGGCAACGGTGACCTGGTTCGGTGTCGGGGGAGCACCTGGCGCCGTGTTGAGGTTGCTCGACAGCGGGCGTTGCGGCGCGTCGGCGGGGAACAGCGTGACGAACGAGGCGGCGGTGGCCCCGACTGCGGTGACGTTGCTGGCGATCGCGGTGGCGCCGGCAGGGATCGTGCACTGCCCGTTCTGGCCGCGCACGGCGAACGTGACCGTCTCGTTGGCGCCGAGTGGGCTGGTCCGCGGGCCGACGTTGTCGCCGCCGGGGCGGGTGTCGGCGAGCCGGCACGGCACGATCGGCACGAAGTCAGCCGGGGCGGCGGCCGGCGGGGCGACGTTGGCACTGGCGAACGGGGTGACGACCGCAGCCGTGGCGATCGCAGTGGTCAGGGCGGTCGCCAGCACCAGGCCGGCGCGGGACAGACGGGGTCGGTTCATGTCCGCAGTGTGCGCCGCGGCGAGTGGGCGGCGAATCGGGGAAACCCCTACGTGACGTGACTCAGGCCGAGCGGCCGCGCGCGGTAACCGGCCACACGTCGACCACGGCGTCACCGCGGACGACGTGGATCGCGTCGTACTTGTCGACGGTCGGGTCGCAGTGCGGCGGCACGAGCGCCAGCCGGTCGCCGACCTGCCAGGTGCCGCTCACCAAGCCCTGCTCGTCGCCGAACCAGCGGTAGCCGGCATCGGAGTGGCCGGCCACGGTGGGCAGGCCGGCATCGGTGGCGAGCGCCTTGAGGCCCGCGTCGGTGGTCGCGAACCCGGCGTGGTTGGCGCTGATCACCGCCGTGTCGACGAACAGAGACTGGCGGAACGGGCGGTCCTCACCGGCCAGCGCGTCGGCGTACTCGCGGTCCATGAACACGTACGACCCGAGCTGGAGGTCGTCGAGCACGCCCAGCTCGAGGTCGTGCGGCAGGGTGCCGGTACCCGCCCCGGTACGGAGGCCGACCGGCAACCCGGCGGCCTCGATCGCCCGGGTCGCGGCGGTCAGCAGGCTCATGCCGTGGGCCACCGCGGCCGCCCGTTCGGCAGGGTCGGCGAGGTGCTGCCAGTGCCCGCCGTATCCCTGCACGCCGCGAAACCGGTCGCCAACTCGCGTGGCCAGTTCGGCGGCGACGACGGCGTCGACCACACCGGTGCGGTGCAGCCCGACGTCGACGTCGACGAGTACGCCGAGCTCGGACGCCTCCGGCAGCGCGTTCACCGAGGCGGCGCTGTCGACCACGACGCTCAGGTCGACCCCGCCGGCGCACAGCGCGGCGAGCCGATCGGTCCACCCGGGGTGCACCGGCGACGTGACGAGCAGCCGGTCGATCCCGGCTGCAGCCAGCGCCTCGGCCTCGCCGAGCTTGGCGACGCAGATCCCGCGGGCGCCGAGCGCCAGCTGGCGGCGGGCGATCTCGGCACACTTGTGGGTCTTGGCGTGCGGTCGCAAGCCGACCCGGTGGGCGTCGGCGAGCTGCTGGGCGACGGCCAGGTTGTGCTCGAGCACGTCGAGGTCGACCACCAGCGCCGGTGTCGGCAGGTCACGTCGAGCGGGTGCCACGCGGGGCACTGTAGAGGGCGGCCCGCCGGGCGTGGCGTACGGTAGGTCGTCCGGAAGCGGATCGACCCACTCCGGTGCCACGCCCGGGCCGCGTCGTGTCACGGGGCGGTGTACGCCCACGCAAACGTGACGGGCTGCGCCGGCTGCGGTGGCTGATGGGGCGGCCAGATCACGACGAACGTCTCGGTCGGTGCGTCGGCTGCCGGCGCGGCCTGGTAGGGCAGCGGGGCGCTGGTCGGGTTCATGTAGATGCACACCTTGCCAGCCGGCGCCGTCGGCGCGGCGAGCGTTCCGGTGCAGCCGGGGTTGACCGGCGCGCCGGTGAACCCGGGCGCGAACCCGAAGTCGGCGACGGTCAGGGCGACCGGGGCCACGCTGGAGAGCTTGACGGGGGCAGCGGCGGCGTAGCTGTTGGTCTGCACCGTCCCGGTCAGGGTCGTGCCGCCCTGGACGGTCCCGGGTAGGCCGGCCTTCTGGAAGTAGCCGACGATGTCGATGATCAGGTCGGTCGTACCGAACCGGTTGTAGGCGTTGACGACCCCGTTGTCCGACAGGCCGACGGTGACCTGGTTCGGCGTCGGCGGCCCGCCCGCCAACAGGTTGAGGTTGCTGGCGGTCGGCCGCGTCGCCGCGTCGGCTGGGAAGAGGGTGACGAACGAGGCCGCGGTCGGGTTGACCGCGGTGACGTTGCTGACGATCGCCGAAGCCGTGGCGGGAATCGTGCACTGGCCGTTGGTGCCGCGCACCGTGAACGCGACGACCTCGTTCTCTCCGAGCGGTGTGGCGCGGGTGCCGACGTTGGCAGGGGCGGGGCGAGTGTCGGCCAGCCGGCACGGCACGATCGGTACGAAACTGGCCGGGTCGGAGTTGGCGGCCCGCACCGCGGGCACGATGCTGAACAGGGTGGTGGCCAACGCCGCGCTCACCGCGGCCAAGGCGACGTGCACGGGACGGAGCTTGCTCATAGGTCCTCCTTCGGACGGGCCGCGGCGAGGTGTGCCGCGACCCCACCCATCCAGACAGCTCGGCCGGTGGGCCGAATCGGGGAAACCCCTACGTGTCGACGCGCCGCCCGGCGAGCGCCTGGGCGAGCTGGGCACGGTTGGCGATGCCGAGCCTGCGGTAGATGCGTGTCAGGTTGGCCTCGACCGTCTTGGCGCTGATGAACAGCGTGCCGGCGATCTGGCGGGTGGTCGCACCTTGTGCAGCCAGTTCGGCGACACTCGCCTCGGTGGCGGTCAGCGCGTCGAGCCCCACGGTCGCGTCGGTCCGTCCACCGACGCGGTCGAGCTCGTGCCGGGCGCGCGCCGACAGGCTCGCCGCTCCCATCGTGTCGAACGCGTCGAGCGCGGCGCCGAGTGCCTCGCGCGCCACACCGCGCTCTTTGAGCCGGCGGGCGACGACGCCGAGCGTCAGCTGTGCCCGGGCGCGTTCGTACACCAGCGCGGTGCCATCGAGCGCGGTGAGGGCCGCTCGGGCGGCGGCGAGGGCGTGTTCGTGCTGGCCCGCAGTCGCCGCCAACAACGCCTGCCCGCGCCAGGCGACGGCCCGCGCCGAGGGACGTTCGAGCTGGTCGGCACGGTGCCCCAGCCGGGCCACGACCGCGGCCGCCACGTCGAGTCGGCTGGTCGCCACCAGCGCTTCCAGGTAGTCGCCGAGCAGCCGGCCGTACCCCGGATCGAGCAGGTGCATCCGCTCACCGAGCTCGTCGTAGCGACCGAGATGTTCGGTCGCGGCAACCGCGTCGCCACGCGACATGGCCACGAACCCGAGCAGGGCGGCGCCGTTGCGTTCGGTCCACGGCACGTTGCCGGCGCGGCCGTCGTCGGCGAGCTGGCGGCCGATCCGTTCGGCGTCGTCGAGCTCGCCGCGGTTGGCGGCCACCGTCGCCAGGTTGAACCGGGCGGCGTACACCTGGCTTTCCTGCACGGTGTGTTCGGCCAGCCACAGGTGTCGCTGGGCGCACTCCTCGGCGGCGTCCCAACGGCCCGCCCACAGGTGCAGTTGCGGCAGGTGACTGAGGGCATAGGGGAGCGAGCCCGCGTCGGCGCGCTCGACCAACGACTCGAGCATCACCCGCGACTCGTCGAGTTCGTCGGCGTACTTGAGCAGCGCCGCCAGCGAGCCGAACGCCGAGTCGGCAGGGGGGACGTTCGAACCGCGTTCGAGCTCGATCGCCTCCTCGAAGGCCTCGCGGTCAAGCCCCTCGCCGGCCATGAAGCGTGTACCGGCCGAGGCCTGGATCGCCGCGGCCAACGCCAACCGGTCGGCCGCCGGGCGGCGACGGATCAGGGTCAGGGCCTGCTCGGCATGGTGGGCGGCGGCCCGGAAGTCGTCGTACAGCACACGCGCGAGCAGTGTGTGAGCGTCGGCGCGCAGGTCGTGGTCGGGAGCGATCGCGAGCGCCTCGCGTGCGAGCTCGGCGGCGGTGTCGCCGTTGTCGGTACGCGAGTACTCGATCGTCGCCAGTGCCAGCAGGGCGGGGGTACGCGTGGCGCGGTCGGGTGGGCCGGCGAGCACGGCGTCGATCTCGGCCGCGGCCTCGTCGGTGCGCCCGGAGCGGAACAACATGTCGGCGGCCAACAGCCGCCGGCGCCATCGCGTGGGCTCGTCGGGGGCGGTGTCGAGTGCCAGCACGGCGAGTTCGGCGGCGGTCGCGGTCGCTCCACGGGCGAGCGCCGCGGTCGCCCCGGCGGCGAGCTCGTCGGCGATCGCCGGGTCGGGTTCGACCGCGCCGAGCGCGAGGTGGATGCAGCGCTCGATGCCGTCGGTGACGGTGGCGAGCCGTCGGTGCAGGCCGATCCGCCGCGAACCGGGCACCGCGTCGTGGGCGGCCGCGGCCAGCAACGGATGGCTGAATTCGATCCGGTCGCCGACGACGTTGACGACGCCGGCCGACTCAGCGGGCAGCAGCTCGGCCAGCAGGTCGACCGCTTCCAAGGTGGCGGGCGTCGGCCGGGCGAGCATGGCGACGACCGCGAGCGCCTCGCGGGTAACCGGGGGCAGCTCGGCGAGGCGTCCCGACACGGCATCGGTGAGCGAGCGTGGGAGCGTCAACGGGCGGCCCGGTCGAACGGGGGCAGCTCGCGCTGCGCGAGCCAACTCGATCGCGTAGTACGGGTTGCCGCCGGCGGTGGCCACGATCCTGTCGACGACGTCGGTCGGGAGTACGTCGCCGCCGGGGCGGTCGAGCAGGGCTGCGATCGCCGGTGCCGTGAGTGGGCCGACGGCGAGACGGATCGCCTCGGGGATGTCGAGTGGGTCGCTCGAATCGGCCCCGTCGGGCGCGGCCCGCTCGCCGAGCAACACGCACACGCCGGCGGCCGGCAGGCGCCGGGCTGCGAACGTGAGCACCTCGCGGGTCGCTGCGTCGATCCACTGGATGTCGTCGACGACGATCGCCACCGGTGTACCGCGCTCGGCGCGGGCGGCGAGCAGGTCGACGACGGCGAAGCCGAGTTCGTGGGCGTGAGGTGGCATGCCGATGTTGCCGCGTCGGCCGAGTGCGATCTCGACCGCTTCGCGCTCGGCGTCGGGAAGCACGGCCAGGTCGGCACCGCGCAACAGGTCGGCCAGCGCCGCGAACGCCAACGGCGATTCGGCCCGGGTGGGGCGCGCGGTGACGACGTCGAAGCCCCGCCCACCGGCCGCGGCAGCCGCGTCGAGCAACAGCGACGTCTTGCCGATTCCGGGCGGCCCGTGGACGACCACCGCGCAACTCGTCGACCCGGCCCGGTCGAGCGCCTCGACGAGCACGTCGCGCTCGAGCTGTCTGCCGACCAGCGTCCGCGCCGTGTCCATTGCTCCTATCGTCGCGCGCCAGGCGCATCCGAAACGGCCGAGCAGCCCCGCGGCACCCGCCGATAGCGTGGTCGGCCGTGCCGCAGTTCCAGACATCACCGGGGATGCGCGACATCCTGGCCCCCGAGTCGGGGCGTTGGCGGCGTCTCACCAGCGTGTTCGCCGACGTCGTCGAGGCCGCCGGCTACGAGCTGATCGTCCCGCCGATGATGGAAGACCTCGGGGTGTTCGCTCGGATCGGCGACGCCACCGACGTGGTCACCAAGGAGATGTACGACTTCGTCGACAAGGGCGAGCGGCACGTCGCCCTGCGCCCCGAGCAGACCGCCAGCGTGTGCCGGGCGTTCGCCGAACATCGGCCCACCACGCCCTGGAAGGCCTGGTACTCGGGCCCCAACTTCCGCTACGAGAAACCGCAGCGCGGGCGTTACCGGCAGTTCGACCAGGTCGGCGTGGAGGTGCTCGGCGCCGACGACCCGTACCTCGACGTCGAGGTGATCGCCCTGGCGTGGGAGTTCTACCGGCGGCTCGGCCTGCGCCAGGTGGAACTGAAGCTGAACAGCCTCGGCGAGCCCGACGACCGGGCGCGCTACACCGAGGCGTTGCGCGAGCACTTCACCGCTGCCGGTGACGCACTGAGCGAGCAGAGCCGGGTCACCCTCGAGAAGAACCCGCTGCGCGTGCTCGACTCGAAGCGTCGCGAGGACGCGGCCGTGGTGGCCGCAGCACCGACGATCGACGCGTTCTGGTCCGACGCCGCAGCCGAACACTTCGCCACCGTGCGGGCCGGGCTGGACGCGCTCGCGATCCCGTACACGCTCGACATGAAGCTGGTGCGCGGCCTCGACTACTACCGGCGCACCACGTTCGAGTTCGCCGGGGGCACGCTCGACTCGGCCCAGAACGCGCTCGGCGGCGGCGGCCGCTACGACGGTTTGGTCGAGAGCCTCGGTGGGCCCGCCACACCAGGGGTCGGGTTCGCGCTCGGTGTCGACCGCACGCTGATCGCCTGCGACGACGAAGGCGTGTTCGAGGCCCCGTCCGCGAGCGTCGCCGTGTTCGTCGTCGACACCACCGGCGGAGCCGAAGCGCTGGCCATCACCCACGAACTGCGCGCCGCCGGCGTCACCGCCGACCGGGCGTTCGACAACCGCTCGATGAAGTCGCAGATGAAGGCCGCCGACCGTTCCGGCGCGGCGTTCGCCGTGATCGTCGGCTCCGACGAAGCTGCCGGCGGCACCGCGGTCGTGCGACCCCTTCGGGGCGAACACGGCGAGCAGAGCGCCGTCGCCCGCGCCGATCTCGTCTCCTCCCTCCAGAAAGCCGTCCAGGAATCCTGATGTCGTCCACGTCCATGCGTACCCACCAGTGCGGCGAACTGCGCGCCGAGCAGATCGGCCAGACCGTGTCGCTCGCCGGCTGGGTCGCCCGGCGCCGCGAGCACGGCGAGCACCTCGCCTTCATCGACCTGCGCGACCACACCGGGCTCACCCAGTGCGTCGTCGACAACGACGTCGACGTGCGCTCGGAGTATGTGGTGCGCATCACCGGCGTCGTGCGCGCCCGGCCCGAGGGCACGGTCAACGCGAACCTGCCTACCGGCGAGATCGAGGTCGGCGACTGCACGGTCGAGGTGCTCCGCCAGGCCGTGCCACCGCCGTTCCCGGTCGATGCCCGCGCCGACGACGTCGACGAGAACGTGCGCCTTCAGTACCGCTACCTCGACCTGCGCCGCGAGCGGATGCAGAAGAACCTGCGTGTCCGTAGCGCGGTGAACGCGGCCGTGCGTTCGGCGATGGTGCGCCAGGGGTTCGTCGAGGTCGAAACGCCGATGCTGGTGCCGTCGACGCCCGAGGGCGCCCGCGAGTTCCTCGTGCCGGCCCGCAAGGACCCGGGCTCGTTCTACGCCCTGCCGCAGTCGCCGCAGCTGTTCAAGCAGCTGCTGATGGTGGGTGGCGTCGACCGCTACTTCCAGATCGCCCGCTGCCTGCGCGACGAAGACCTGCGCGCCGACCGCCAATACGAGTTCATGCAGCTCGACATGGAGATGAGCTTCGTCGACCAGGACGACGTGCTCGACGCCGTGTCGGAAGCCGTGCTCGATGCCGCCGAGGCGGCCACCGGAGTGCGCCCGGGGCCGATCGAGCGGATCACGTGGCGCGAGGCGATGGAACGGTTCGGGGTCGACAAGCCCGACCTGCGCTTCGGCATGGAACTCACCGAGCTGACCGACGTGTTCGCAGCCACCGACTTCAAGGCGTTCGCCGGTGCCGGCTCGATCAAGGGCATCCGCGTGCCGGGGGCAGCCTTTCCCGATGTTGCGTCGTACGGCCGTAACCAGCTCGACAAGCTCACCGACCGGGCCAAGTCGCTCGGTGCCAAGGGCCTCGTGTGGATGAAGGTCACCGCCGACGGCCTGGAGTCGCCGGTCGCCAAGTTCCTGTCGGACGCTGAAAAGGGTGATCTGAGTTCAAGGCTCGGGGCCGAGCCGGGCGACCTGCTGCTGATCGTCGCCGACGAGTGGATGACGTGCTGCGAGGTGTTGGGAACCCTCCGTAACGACCTCGGTCGGCCGCCCGTGCACGAAGGGCCCTACCGCTACGTGTGGGTCACCGAGTTCCCGCTGTTCGTCGGCGTCGACAAGGAGACCGGGCGCCCCAAGCCGGGCCACCATCCGTTCACCCGACCGAACCCCGACGACCTGCACCTGTTCGAGAGCGACCCGATGGCGGTCCGCTCGATCGCCTACGACCTCGTGCTCAACGGCTGGGAGCTCGGTTCCGGCTCGATCCGTATCCACGAGCCCGAACTGCAGAAGCGGGTGTTCACCGCGCTCGGTATCAGCGACGAAGAAGCCGAGCGCAAGTTCGGATTCTTCCTCAACCCGTTCGAGTACGGCGCTCCACCGCACGGCGGGTTCGCCTTCGGGCTCGACCGGCTGGTGGCGATCTTGGCAGGTGAGGAGAACATCCGCGAAGTGATCGCGTTCCCGAAGACCCAGTCGGGCGCCGACCCGATGACCAACGCACCAGTCGCCGGCGACCCGAAGCAGCTCGCCGAACTCGGCCTGCGCGTACTCCCCAAGCTCGACTGACGCAGGGCTGAAAACCACCAGCGCCCCGAGCCGGCTCGACAGCCGGCCCGGGGCGTGATGCCCGTCAGGCGGTCTGGCGGTGCCGCCTGGTCAGGCTGATCAGCACGGCACCGAGTGCCAATGCCGCGAGTGCTCCGGTGATCGCGATTCGTACATCACCGCCGGTTACCGGCAGCGGTGCGGTCGGGTTCGGTGTCACCGGTGGTGTCAACGGTGGCGTCGGCACAGGTGGCGACGGGTTGACGAGCGTCGTGGTGGTTGGGCTGGTAACGACGGTGGTGGTCGGGTCGGTCCCGGCAACCGTGGTGGTCGGGTCGGTACCAGCGACCGTCGTGGTTGTTGTTGTCGATGTGCTGGTGGTCGGCGGGGGAGCGGTGAAGGCATTGAAGGGGTCGTCGTCGGTGACGACGATGTCGGACCGGACGGGCTCGTTGTCGTCGGTTTCGTAGTCGGGGTAGCCATCCTGGTCGTCGTCGACGGGTTGGCCGTCGTCGTCGAGCACGGGG
>Ga0182747_1000182_pt1 | contig 67586 bp, 104 predicted proteins | sample eDN3rd30CBELigBY_FD_128526 | JGI IMG/M metagenome (GOLD analysis project Ga0182747, IMG submission 128526) | Enriched backyard soil microbial communities from Emeryville, California, USA - eDNA 3rd pass 30_C BE-Lig BY (version 2) (version 2) | ecosystem: Environmental > Terrestrial > Soil >... | reverse complement strand
TCAAGCAGATGATCGACGGTCCCGGCAAGTCGATCGTCGTGCACCACTTTACCGAAACCGGCAAAATGTTGCTCGACCAGTTCCGCAAGGAAGGTTACGAGCCGGCCTATATTCAGGGTCGGATGGACGCGGAACTGATCGTACAGGAGAAAAAGCGCTTCAACGAGGACAGCAAGTGTCGCGTGCTCGTCGGACAGGAAGTGGCGACGGCTCGAGGCCACACGCTGATCGGATCGGAAGGCGATCGCTGCACCAAGACGGCGTTCTACGAGAACGGTTTCAGCTATTACTACCGCTCGCAGATGGAGGACCGTAATCATCGCGGCGATCAGGACGAAACCTGTACTTGCTGGGATTTCGTGGCGAGCCCGGTTGAAGAGCGAGCCGTTGAAATCCTGCAGGAGAAAAAGGAAATGGCGGATTCACTGGACACTCTGGTGGACGCCGTGCGCAAAACGAAGGAGAGACGAAATGGCTGGTGATAACGGCGGCGACGGCGTGTTCCTCTGGTACTGGGGACACGGCAACATGCCGGACGAGTATCACGGCGGCTTCGGGACAAAGCAAGAGGCCATCGACGACGCGAGGGACAACGCATACGACGAGGGCTACGGCTTCACTATCGTCGAGGCCGACAAGAAGAAGCCGTCCTTTTACGCGATCGACGCGGGCTTCGCGCTCGATAACTTCGTGGACAACAACGAAGAGCTTTGGGGCGAAGACGGTGCGTGCCTCGAAGAGACGACCAGAGATCAGCAGAACGATCTCGAGGCCCGGCTCGCCAAGACCTTGGAGCAGTGGTTCACGGACCATAAGGTTGACTATAAGGTCTGGACGTTCGGCACCGAACGCAACAAGGAATACATCGAAAAGACGCCGGACGAGGACTTGACGACTAATCCCGCAGTGTGATTTGCTGGCGGCAGGACGACGGTTGAGCCTGAGGGCCACCGCCTTGTGGCTCCCCTAGTCCTCTAAAGGCGGGCGCGCTCCTGATTCCCGGCAGGTCTAGGAGCGCGCCCGTCGAATATTTACCAGCCGTTAACTGCACACGAAATTCCAGAATTGCGCGGCGCGGTCCGTCGTGGTAGGGTGTCTGCACGACATAGGAGACCGATATGACTGCCAAGTCCAAGACCCCTCGCCTCGACGCTTTCTACGCCGCCGTTGCTAAGCACGGCGTTGACGCTACGGTCGCGAAGGTTGCCGAAAAGGCCCGCCGCCGTCGCGTCGCGAAGGCGAATGCCGCCCGCGCCGATTTCGTGGCGCGCTCGATCCGCCGTTCGGTCGCGGTCTAGGGGAGGGCGCAATGCGCATTTTCGTCATCACTCGTATCGATTGCCTCGACGGTGAGGAAAGTCATCGCGTTCTGTCGATGGTTTTCACCACGCTGGCCTCCGCGCATGCGGAAATCCGTCGGGACCATGCCCGGCTCGCCAACGACCACGCCGATCTGATCAGCGATTGCGACGCCGACTTTACACTGACTTCCTTCGAGGAAACGTGCGTCGGCGCGAACATCTGTGACGAGGACTGGTTCGAATGGAAGATCGACGAAGTCGAACTGATGGCCGGTTAACTCGTCGTTAACCATGCGGCGCGGAATTCCCTCCGTGCCTATTGCCCGCCGGCCGGCGGCGTGTTTTACTCCACATTCGACATAGGAGACCTGCCATGAATTCCCCGAAGCCTTTCGTTCCGTCCGTCCAGCAAGCCGCCGTCATCGACTGGGTTAAGACCGGTCACGGGTCGGCGTTCGTCGAGGCCGTTGCCGGTGCCGGCAAGACCACTACGCTGGTCGAGGCCCTTAAGCACACGGACGGCACTGTCGCCTTCGCCGCATACAACAAGAAGATCGCCGACGAGATCAAGGCGAAAGTCGCGAAGCTGGGCTTCGGCAACCGCGTCCGCATCGGCACGTTTCATTCGTTCGGCCTCAACGCGTGGCGGCAGGCTTATCCGAACGTCAAGGTCGACGCCGATCTCAAGCGCGACATGACCGTCGCCAACTTCCGTAAGGTGAATTCACCGGAGCGCCTTGACGGCTTCACCCTCAAGCTGGTGTCGCTTGCCAAGCAGCGCGCCATCGGCCTGTTCGGCTCGATCGAGGACCGCTCGCTGTGGCACGACATCGTCGACCACTTCGACATGGCCTACGAGCTCGAGGCCGACGAGCCGGAAGAGAACGAACTCGCCGCCGTCGAGGGTCAGGAAGTCACGGTCGAGGCCGGTATCGAACTCGCTATCCGGACCCTGAAATATCACCGCCAGCTTGGGCCGAAGGTCGTGGACTTCGACGACATGATTTATCTGCCCGTCGTGTCCGGCATTCGGGTTTGGGAGAATGACTGGGTTTTCATCGACGAGGCGCAGGACACCAACCCGGCCCGTCGCGCGCTGGCGCGTAAGATGCTCAAGCGCAACGGCCGCTCGGTGTGGGTCGGCGACCGTCATCAGGCGATCTACGGCTTTACCGGCGCGGACAACGACGCGATCGACAAGATCAGCCGGGAATTCAGCTGCGTCACGCTGCCCCTGACCATTACCTATCGCTGCCCCAAGTCGGTCGTCGCCGTGGCGCAGGAAGTCGTCAACCACATTCAGGCCCATGAAACCGCGCCGCAGGGTGAAGTCGGTGAAATCAACTTCGAGGACTTCCTGCAGAAGGACAGCGTTCAGACCCTGAAAGCGTCGGATGCCATCCTGTGCCGCAAGACCAAGCCGCTGGTGTCGCTGGCCTACAGCCTGATTAAGCAAGGCGTCGCCTGCCACGTCGAAGGCCGCGAGATCGGTGCCGGCTTGCTGCGCCTCGTCAACCGCTGGAAGGTCCGGGATATGGACGAACTGCGGGACCGGCTCGAGCATTACCGGCAGGTCGAGTGCGCCAAGCTGACGGCGAAGGGCAAGGAAACTCAAGCCGAAGCCGTCTCTGATCGGGTCGACACGATCTTCGTGATCATGGACAGCCAGCCGCCGGCTTCGTCGGTCGAGGAACTGCGCAACCGGATCGCCGCGATGTTCACCGACGGCGACAAGGAAACCCGTCCGACGCTGACCCTGTCGACCGTCCACAAGTCGAAGGGTCGGGAGTGGGAGCGCGTCTTCATTCTCGGCCGTAACGACTATATGCCGTCGCCGTGGGCTCGGCAGGCATGGCAGAAGGTGCAGGAGCAGAACCTGATTTACGTCGCGGTCACGCGCTCGCAGGGCTCGCTGGTTATGATCAACAACGTCGAGGGCGTGAAATGAGGAAGAAGCCGGCGGCGAGGCTGATCTCCGAAAAGTGGACCACGCCGCAGACGTGGCTGGTCCAGTGGCCGTCCACCATGTTTAAATGGGGAAAGTCCTACATCGCAGTAGTACACAACAAGCAGCTGTCGTCGCTCCTGACGGCAGCCAAGCGCCAGCGAGTGTCGCCGTCCGTCAAGGCCCGGATCGAACCGCATGTCCTCGACGCCTTACGGCGAGCCGGGGCGATCCAATGACCAGAGGCCCGCGATCCGGGCGGCGCGATCGCGCGACGCTCCATCCGTCACATCTGGATGATTTCAGGGCCTTTATGGTCAGGCGCGGCTGGAACGATTGCACGCGCAGCGATTCCGGGCATCCTTACGAAGTCGCCCGGTTTCAGTTGAATTCACAGTCCGGACAGGAGGACGAGTTCTTCGTCTACCGATCCGACAAGCGCCAGCACCTGACGGTGCAGGACCCCGGCGCAGCACTGGTGCACGTGTTTTATCGAGAGCGAAAGAGAGGCCGGTAATGACGCGCGAAGACAAACTGCGGTACGCCGTGTCGATGCAGGAGTTGGCCGAAACCAAGTTCCTGCAATCCGTCGCTTTCCGGGACCTAGGGTGGCCGGCGATAGCTTCGACGTACCAGCACGAAAGTTCGCTGTACTACTACATGGCGCGCGTGCTAGTGTCGCGGCTGAATGAAGACGCCGAAATTTCACCGACTGGACGCCTCGTCGCCCGATCGGAACCGAACATGCAGAACATTCCGGGTTCGCCCGCCGACGCGCTCGACAAACTGTACGAACTCGGGTGGTTCGGGCGGGTTTACGGTGCTCCCTATAAGGGTGCCGTGACCGGGCGGTTTTCCGCTCGAGCGCCGAACGAAACAAAATCACCAACAGGAGAAACACAGTGACCGATCAGGGCAAATCCACCAGTCAAATCGCGCTCGAGCGGATGGAGGAACTGACCCTCCAGCAATCCCGGTTTACAGTCGGCAAGCTGACGGAGCTCCGCGACCAGATCGACGAGACGATCGCCGCGATCGAGCGCGGCAAGGACGAGTGCGTCGCCCGGTTCCGACAGCAATCGACGGCGGTACAGCGCGCCCTGACATTCCACGGGATCATATCGGAGGGAATTCAGGCCGTGAATTCCGAGATCGCCGAAACTCTGTCGCCGCCGACGTTGTCTTCGGTGATTACCGGGGAACCTCCCGCGCGTACCGCCTCGCCCCCTCCGCCGCCGGATCGCCGCGCCGACGGCCAGCCGATGACGCGGCTGGGTCCGACGGACGACATCGACGAGGACCCGATGCAGCCCCTCGACACCCCGCCGCGCCCGATCCCGGATTGACGGGAGCCGCCCGGACGGACCCGCCCGCTATATCAGTACCCGCGACGCCCCTACCTCAACCGGAGAGCCCGATGCCCAAGCCACTATCGTCACCCCTCGCGATTCCGTCGATGACCACCCGCCGGGAACTGACCGGGGCGCTCCAGCGCCAGTCGTCATACGTCCGTCTGCTCGGCGCGCTCGTCGCCGGAATGCGGGCGGAATGTCCCATAGGCTCCGTCGAGTACGACATGGCCTCTCGGATTGGCGTCATGATGACCAGCTACGTCGGGCCGGCGGGTCCGGCGATGACACCGGAAGAGGCCACGCAGGCGCTCGAAACGCATCTGGAAAAGGACCCGGTCCTGCTGGTCGCCGGCCACGAGCGCCTGCTATCCATCTACCGCTACAAGAACGGGGCAGGCTACGTCTGGATGGTCTGCACCAAGAATTCCGTCCTGATGCAGCACAACCGGCCCATCTTGACGGCCAGCCGCGCTCGTACTTTGCTCGACGCCGTCACTCTTGGCGTCCCCCATCTGGAGCCGGAACCAATTCCGAAAGGACCACCGTCGTGAATTCACCAACGATCGCACCCGACAGCGTCGGGTATCCTTTTCTTTACATCGCCCAAAAGCACGAAATCTCCTATGGGCGCGTACTGACGCTCGCCGACATAATTGCTCGAGCCAAACAAACCGACATCAAAGGAAACCGACTGTTGAGCGATTTCGTTCAGTCGGAGCACGAGCGCCAAGCTCTTGTCGGAACGCTCCCGATGATCCTCGTCGACGACATTTTTGACGCCGTCGACAGAGAAAACAGCCGCCGGGAGCGGATGAAGACCGCCAACTAGTTGAGAACGGCCGGCAGAAAGCCCAGACGCATCAGCCGCTTTAAACTCGGCTCAAACGGCGAGTTGCGGCTGGGCCTCTGTAGGATTTCACCGTTTTGGTTTCGGCGCGTCAGGTCGATCGCCTGAATAACGATCGGGATTTCAGGGCTGATTACGTCGATCGTCCACCAGCGAGACGTGAACCCGCAATTCCTGAAAATGACGGCAGACCGGTAAATCGCTTCACCCGACGGCAGACCGATCGACAGCTGCACCCGGTTGCTCTCGATCGTGTCGCCCGGCCGGTAGGGCGGGCCGATCCACTCCCTCGTGTATACCCGCACTTCCCGGTCGGCTCCGACGATCTGCCGGTAGACTTCACCCACGCACCGACGCCGCCACGTCACCGTCTTTCGTACGGTGATCCAGTCGCCCGCGTCCGCGTTTATCGGCGTGATGACGACCGACGTGATGTCGAGCGGCGGCCTCCTGTCGTAGGCTATAGCGAAGGCCGCGACAATGCCGAGTGCGATCGTAGTTGCGGCGGCGTATGCGTGCTGTCTACCGACCATTGTGGTTTACCCCTTGAAAATGACTGCCTTGATGCCCCGGATCAGGTGTTCCCCCATCATGTATAGAAAGGTGGCCGTGGCGGCTGCCCAGCCCAGCCAGACGCGCAGCGTGGTCCACAACCACTCCATTCGTTCCTGATTGTGCAGCAAGCGCCGTATCTTTCTCCTTTCGATATCCTCGAAGTCCCTACCACTAAAAGGTCGAAGTTCGGGCGGCGGCGGCTCGGGCGGGCCTATGTGCGGATTTTGCTGGTCGACCATTGCGCCCCCTTATTTGCCAATGAGCGCCTTAAACCGGTCCAAATAACCCGCGCCCGGACCACTGCGCTGCATCATCACGCCAAAGCCGAGACACGCGGCAAGCAGCGCGTACGCCCATTCCACTGTATTTCCGCTCGACGGAAACTGTATGACCCGTCCGGCGACGTCTCTGCCGGTCCAAGCCATAAACACCACGAACGGAATTCCGACCTGATGCCAGAGCAGCACGAGCAGCTGCGATCCGGTGACGGCCACCCATAGCGCGCGGACTTCCTGATACTTCATGCCGTGCTGCATGAAGGAATCGTACGTCTTCGCGAGGCTGTCGGCTTGGGCCTTTTCGACTTCGGCTGCGCCGCCGATCAACGACTGCAGCAGGCGGGACTGGGCTTCGGCGGCGCTGATCTCCTTGTTGAAGTACGCCTGCATGATCGTCTCGACGCTACCGAAGATTCGCCCGATAAGCGATCCGCCTACGGCTTGAAGGATTGCGGCCAGCATGTCACGTCTCCGCTAGTTGCAGTCGCCGTCGTCGGGAGTTCGCCCGGTGTCGAGTGGAGCGGGCGGCTCTTCGCCCGGAGTGGTTGCTCGAGCCCGCGCCCAGATGATCAGCAAAATGATCGCGGCGCGGAATACGCCCTTCCAGCCGTCGGGCAGGAAGTCGAGATCGTCGTGCATGTAGGGCGTGATAAGCGTCACGACTTCGGGCAGTATCAGCCCGATCGAACCCAGCACGAAAGTCTGAAATGCGACGATGCGAGCCCAAGTTCGCGCCCAGAACCCGCCGACGTGCGCGTACAGATCGGTAAATCGCGCCTGTAGGCGCGGCCTGATCACCAGCCAGTAAATCAAAAACAGGGTGACGATCAGGCCCGACGTGACGATAACTCGAAGCGCCTGCATTACCGGCCTTCTTTCTTCGAAATCATAGCCGAGATTTCGTCGCGGTAGTTCCACGCGAGGAACACGAGCAGCGCGATTGAAACGACGGCGATGACGAGGACAACGTCGAGGGTGGAGAACATGAAGAAACCCTGCTCTTTGGCGGCTTCGTTGATGATGCCGCCCGCAGCCGTACCGGCTGTGCCCCCGCCGCTGGTCTTTACCGCCTTCGCCTTGACGTCCAGCATGCGCTGGATCGTCGTCAGCGTCGCGGTGCCGGCTCTCCCATCGGCGACCAGATGCGGGTGCGACTTCTGGAAAGCACGGACGGCTCCGTCCGTCAAGGGTCCGAAATCCCCGTCCTTCGGTCCGGTGTAGTATCCGAGTGTGGACAGGTTGTTCTGGAGCTTGAGGACGTCGGGTCCCCGGTCCCCTTGCTTCATGACGGACCGCTCCACGGCCGCGTCAATTTGGGCGGGCGACGCGGGTGCCGTCGGGACCACGGCGGGACCGGTGTGGTACTTGCCGGTGCTGATCGTCGCCCATTCACGCTGGCGACGGAGCTCGAGCCCTCGAATTATGCGTCCGCCCCCCTTGTTCCACGACAGAAAGGAGGTACGGGCGGCGGCCATCGCCCCGGCCTTGAATTTGGACACCCAAGAGGCGCGGGCGATGGCACCCGTGTTGAAGTGAAACGACGTCGAGCCGTCAAACACGTGCTGTTTGACCGGACCCATCGTCTTGCTTACGGTCGGCTCGTAGTTGCGCTCCAGCGCCAGCCGCAGCAACCGTCGGCTCTCTTCCTTGCCGATTTTCATGCCGGCCACGGGCTTGATGACGCCCGACGCGGAAGTGAGGCCGACGCCGATCGTCCAGACGCCGACTACGTCCTTGTAAGCGGTAAGCACTTCGCCCTCGTCGGCGACGAGATCGAGCAGTCCGCGTTCTGACATGCGCATTTCGGTTGCTCCCTTTATGTTACTTCAACGTCAATGGTGTTGTCCGGATGGACAGTGACCGTGATGGTCTGCGCCGGATAGTCCTGATTACCAACGTCAGGCATTCCACCATCTTCGGTCTTGTGCTCCGACGTGCCGCCCTCGTCGTCCGAAGGAACAGTAAGCGTAATACCGGCCGACCCGCTAGTTCGAGTGCTCCTGAATCCCGGAATGACGAGAACAAACTCGACCGTCGGCGTCTCGGCATTCGGGTCGTCGCCTTTCATCAAAGTCCGGATCGCGCCTACGTTTATGTTGACGTAGTTACTTCGACTGACGATAGTCTGCCGCCACGGCCGCACTTCGGTCGCTACGCACTCAAGCGGAACGGCAAAGTGAGCAATGCGCGTGAACAAAGGATCGTTGAAAGAATCCGCCCAGTCCTGCGCCGCTGCGGCGTTTCCAAACGCCTGAGTTTCAATCGGTGTAACCCTCCACGTCGCCTCGACTGGTCCCCACGGCGGGCCGTCCTCTCGCCATTCGTATTGGTCAGCCCACAGTTCGTAATTGCGGGACACGCAAACTTCCGTCTCGCCTTCTTCCCGAGTTTCATTCTCGTCCGTATCGCCGCTCTCTGCGAGATACCCATCGGGATTGGTAGGGTGTGGGACGTTGATGCCGGCAATGATGCCGCCCCCGACGAAAGGACCGGACAGGCTCACATCTTGATCACCCGGCTCAGACTGCTCGGGCGTCGTCCAAATTTTCAAGAAGGACGCGTTAAACGACAGGCCGAACCCGCCCCACTTGATGTTGACGACGCGATCGAACGGAAAAGCGAGCGGCATGACGAAGTCCTACATCCGCCGGGGCGGTTATTCGGTCGGCGCAGGCGGCTGCGGTTGAATCTGCGCGAGAGCGTCCTCGAGTGCCTGCTCCGCTGCATTGGCGCGCGCCGTCTCAGCTTCTGCAAAGGCGAGCGTTTCAGCGTTGATTGCTGAAATGATTGCCGGCAGGTCCCACTCCTGCTGCGCCGCCTGCGTCATGTTGAGTAGCAGCGGCTCGCTAAGAACTGTGCGGCCAAAGTCGTCCGTGGTCGCGCTGCGCAGAGCGATGTGCCACGCGGGCGGCGTCGCGTCGCCCGGTGCACGGCCTCGATAGAGAAATTCATAGACGTAGACTGCCATCGTATTTACTCCTGTCAGGAAACGACTGCACCGTCCGGCCAGCGCCAGTCGGTGCCATCAGAAACAGCGAGACGCTTGTTGCTCGCGCCGTCCGAGACGTAGATCATCTGTCCCGCCGGATTGGCGCTAGGAAGCGTCGCGACGGTGTAGGACCGCAAGACGTGATGTCGGTTCGCATCGATGACGGTGTTTGCGCCGCCCATTTGCAGCGCGCCATCATTCGCGATGCGCAATCGTTCTGTTACATTGGCCGCGCTTCCGTTCGGTGTTGTGAAAAACCGAATTTGCGTCCCGTAATTTGTGGAAACTACCCATGTTTCGGATGCTTCAAGCAAAAATGCGACGCCAAGGTTCGCCCCAACAAAAGCCGATCCGTTGTAACCATAACCGCGAAAACCTAGCAGTGTGTCGCCAGATTGAACAGCTTCTGGTGCGGCGCGTGTACCGCGCGCCTTGCGCCCGAAAAATACGCTTCCGGACGATCCGGCAGAATATCGCGTTGCCTCGAATATACCCGTTGAACCGCCGATTGTGTTATCGGCGTCAAGTCGCAAATACGGGATACCTCCTAACGGGTCTTGAATTAGAACTGGGCTGGCGGAAGCTCCACTGCGAATAAACGCTGCGATCACGGACAGTAGAGCCTTGACCTTGGCGCTCGACTGCGACAGAGCGAACAACTCGCTGCCATCGAGCGTCGCGGCGTCGGGCAGAGGATCGGGCGAGAACGGATCGCCGTCTGCTCCGTCTTCACCCGGAGGACCCTGCTCGCCGTCCGCGCCATCGGCACCCGGCGGACCGATCAAACTCAGCAGCCACTCTTCGAGCGTACCCTCGAAGCCCTCGCCTACGGCGAGCTCGTAGGCCGAAAGACCGTCGTCGCCCGGAGCACCGTCTTCCCCGTCGGCTCCCGGCGCACCGTCATTGCCGTCGGCTCCGGGAGCGCCATCGTTGCCCGGATCACCTTTCAGGCTGTCGAGCCACTGCGATTCCGTGCCGACAAAGCCGTCGGCGACGGCAATTTCATACGCCGAAAGGCCGGGAGCACCGTCTTCCCCGTCGGCTCCCGGTGCGCCATCCGCACCGGGCGTCCCGTCCGCTCCAGTTGCCCCCGTCGCGCCGACGCCGCCTCGGATATCGACGGCCTCCGCGATCAGTGACGTGAAACCCGTCGGGCCGACGTACAAGCCGCTCGCCGGCTTCTGGCCGGTGCCGCCGGTCCAGTCAACAATCTGGTGAACCCGGCGCTCGCCATCGGCCACGATCGCCGAGACCGGCGTCCAGCCATTGGTCCCGTCACTACCTTCACCCGACGATCGCTGAATAACGACAACCGGACCAGACGGAGATTCCACGACCTGAACGTTGACGTCCGGGGTGCTGATTACGTTAACCGTGACGTCATCAGTCATCGTTCCGGCCTCCCCGGCCTACAATCTCACCCCACAGATAGACCAGCTGGCTACCGTTGTGCCACACTTCGATTTCGTAAGTGGCTGGCGTGTAGGGCTTCGTATCCGACGCCTCGCGAATAGTCCGGGTGTCTTCGGGCGTCAGCACAACACGAAAAGTCCCAGCGTATTCATCTTCCGAAACCACGCCGCCCGGACTTTCGCTGCTGTCGTCCATAACGTAAGTCTTACGAAAGAGCAGGTTTCCCTTGTACGCAAAACTGACGCGGATGTCGTCGAATTCGACCGGTACTTGATTCGAATCAAGCACGGCGAACACAAATCGAGGCGTGGTCCCGCGCCAAACCTCGAAGTCATAACGTCCGGGGATCATGCCTCTATTCCTTGCAGTCTCGTGTTGTCTTACAGCTGGAACCAGCCGGGGACGCCATACTCGTCGTCATCAACCATGACGCGAATGTCGCGACCATCGGGCGTCAGCGGAACCCCGGTAAGACCGGTGTCGAAGAAGCCCAGCAGTCGCGCTGTGGCGTCGTTGCCGGTATGGATAAACAGAACGACCACCGCGACGTCGTCCGGTCCGGACGGCACCGACGCGAATAAGGCGTCGTCACTGTCAAACGTGGCTGTTGCTGGGTCGACGGACTTGCCAGTCAGAGACGTCGAACGAGCGATCACGTTTGCCGCTATATCCGACATGAAAGCGTGCGTCGCGTTATACACGCTCGTCTTGAGCAGAGCGGCGCGAACGTCCGCCGTCAGCAGATTGATAGCACCCTGCAGCATAGCTGCTTTGGCGCTGGGGTAGAGAGCGTTTGCCATAGTCGGTTCTCCTTAAGTAAACGAGCTAAAGCCAGAAGGCGGTGAGTGCAACTGACTTCCGGCTTGGAAGCGAGCTTGGTTACTGTGCCCGCCAAACACGGAATCCGCTGGCATCCAGTGATTGGCGGACACCAGCACAGTGTTGACAGGTAGCTGGTGCGCCCAACCGGTCCCCGCCGCCGGGTTGCCGTTCCAGCTGCCGTTCTTACCAAACCAGATGCGTCGGGTGTCGTGATCGTAGGCTATCATCACCACGTCGCCCGCCGTGTACGGCGCGTAATTCTGGACGATCACCCCGCCAATAACCACGCGCCCGTCGTTCCAATAACCGATGCCCTGTCCTCTTACACCGACGCCAAAATCGGTGATCGTCTGACCCAGTTTCTGGTTTGTAGCTGTGAACGGAACGGCCATACCCGTCGAGCAAGCGTCGAGCGCCAGTACGTGAATTTCCCAATACTTCTTATCCGTCGCGCGATCGAACGCCTTTGCCACGTGCCAGCCGGCGGCACCTGAATTCAGCAGCGTGACGTCCATGCGTAGGGCGTCCGTGATCAGACCGTCGCTGCTGGTGTCCGGGTTCCAGTGTTGCAAGCCTCCCTCGACGATTTCGCCTTCTCCCGGAAAGTCGATGAAATCCGGGTCCGTCGCCATGTCCACTTCGGCCCGGAGCCAATCGTCGCTAAGATATTCGGCCCGAACGTACGCGAAGCCGTATTCAAAGTTGCCGGGTTCGGTCGTCGAGTTGGCTTGAGCCCGCCCCAGCACGAACATGTCGGTCGTCGGACGAGAAGTGAAGCCTGCCGACGCCACGTAACCGTCCGGACCGTTGTACAAATTACGGCGCGTGCCACTGGACGCCGCACTATACTGCAAGTGGCCTCGGAAGCGCTCGGCGTCGTTGGACGGAATGAAACGAGGCGTGTTGTTGAGCCACGAGTTGGTGTTGTCCCACGCCTGCATGGCGTCCGATCCGCTGCTATCGGAGCCGCGCCACGACATCGATGCACGCTGGGTCTGGTTAGCGGAATTGAGCAACGAACCGACGCCAAAATTGTTTGACGTACTCTGTCGCGTCGTCTGCAGCGACACGCCAAGCGTAAAGGCGGGAAGCGAGCCCGACAGCATACCCCAGACTGCAAAGGCCGTCGCTTCGCTCGACGGATTGTAAAGACGCAGACCCTTGCCGGCGAAAAGCGGCTCGTCGAGCAGATCGACGTACGCGCGCCCGGTGGTGCCGTGGCCCGTGGTGCCGGGACTGACTACGATCTTGCCGGCATGATCGGTCCAGCCGTCGCCGTCGTCAAAGAATAGCACGATTTCGTAGTCAGACCAGACGGCGTTCCGGCCTTCGGGAGCGTTGTTTGGTGCCTTGTCGCCAGCCGTGTACGTACGCAAGCGCCACTCGGTATCCGCCGCCGTAAAGACCGTCGGGAGCTTGACGAAGGCGAAGCCCTTCTGCTCGACGTGGTCCCACACGACGACGTCAAGCGGTAGCGCGTCGCCCGCCATGTCGAAAGCCCGCAAGTTGCCGGCTCCGGACAGGATCGTGTCCTTAAAGTCCGTCGGAAGCTTCGACAAGTCGATCAGGACGGGAAAATCAGTAAGGTCGGCGGTGACTTTACCCGACGGAATGGTGAGCGTTATCGTCGCCTGTTCTGTCAGTTCTCCGCCGTCGTCGTCCTGCAGGCCGCCTCCCCGGATCACTTCCAGAAACATGTTGGTCAGGCGTGTGGCACCTGACGCCGCCGACATGCGCTGAAACCCGAACTGGGCGTCGTTGACTTCGTCGATGGTCCACAGGGCGAAAGTCTCGGGATTTACTGGCCACCCGTTGAAACGCCTCGTGTTAAGGGACGTAGAACCGCCCATGTTTAGGCCGAAAAAGTCGCGGCTGTTCGTCTTCGTCCGGTGCCGATATTCGCTGGTCGATGTGCCGAAATCGTGGTGATCAAACGAAACCACCGCCAGAACGTCATCGAGGGCTGAATATTCGTCCAGCTTTTCGAATTCATACAGATCGTACGCGCCGTCGGTTGACGTAGTGTTAATGGTTGACGTGCCGTCGCGCCACGCTTCTGACACGTTCTGCCAATTCGGATTGCCACCGCTCGGCGACAGTTGGACGGCGTCGCCATCCGCGATCGGACGCAACGTCTCGATATAGTGCGGCTTCGGAAGATCGTTGCTGTCAATGCCGATCTGGTCGTAATTAAACGCCGTAACGCCCGGAGCCTTACGCCACGCCACGAAGTCGTCGAACACGCACTCGTCGCCGCCACCGACCAGCGATACGCGATGAATTGCGCCCTCGGTCGCCGTCGACAAATCGCCAGTAAAGTCGATGATCAGGACGCCGTCAAGCCACACTTTGCAGCGTCCGCTCGCACCGTCGAGCTTGTACATAACTTCGACGTGAACCCACTGCCCCAACTTGTCGGCCAGATACCCGATTCCCGCGCCGTTGTTTTCGGTAGCGATCGTCGTTCCGGGAAATGACGTGTCGAGCGACTGGAGCGACACGCGGGCGTTGGCTCCAAGGACGAGGAACGCAGCCGACGCCGGACCCAGACTGTCGCCCTCGACGCCGATACCAAGCCACCGCGCGTTGCTGGTTGGGATCGACGTGGTAAACTTCGCGTTGACCGCGAAGTGCAGTTCCTCACCAACCGGCACGCCCGTATCGTTTAGTACCGGCGTCATCATGTGAATAAAGCTGGTGCTGGACGCTCGCCGGAAGGCACCGCGCCCATTCTTGCCGCCCGTCGGCAGATATTCGACCGTGCCGCCGTTTTGCACCCAAACGCCGCCCACGCCGCCCGTGCCGCCGCCCACAGCGTCATAAGAATCGAAACTGTCGCAGAACAGCAGGCCCGAAGTCGGACGCAGATCGCCCATGACAAGTTCGTGCGCGCCGAATGCAGACGTACCGTACAGCTTGGACAACAAAATGTCGAGGCCGACGGGCGGCGTTACGTTTTCAACGGCGAGAGCGCCGAACGCGTGCTGGTTTGCCAGTTTCGTATGAACAATGTTGAGAACGTCGCGAAGCTCGAGCGAATGACCGCCAAACGCCTGCTGGTTGGCTAGTTTCGTGTGAGCGATGTTGATGACGTCCCGGAGCTCGAGCCCATGACTGCCGAATGCGTGTTGGTTGATCAGTTTCGAGGCACGGATCGTCTTCCGCCCTTTACGGCGACTTCGAACTGTAATCGCGCTAACAAGCGACGTAGTCATACTTCACCCTAGGTGGTAAACGCGGCAAATACCACTGATAGATCGGCGGCGGTTTCGTCGACGATTGTCGGCTCAACGAGCCACAGTTTGTCGCCGGGAGCAAAATCGGTGCGCGCCCCCATGCTTAATGTGCCAAACTGGCCTCCTGATCCGTCAACTTCGGCTTCCGGGTCGAAATCAATCGACCCGATAACTTCGTCATTTTTGTAGATTTCGATACTGACGGGCTCGGTGCATGCCGTTCCCAGATAAGCCACCGAGTTGGCGAGCTCGTCGGGCAGGAAGAAGTTCAAGTTGCCGGGCACGACGTAGATGCCCATGCGCATGTCTTCGCCGCCGGGAAGCGGACCCAGTATATTGAACGGAATATCGTACCGGACCACAGGGCTCGGCCCGAACATCTGTTGATAGAGCGGCTGGCTGTCTTCGCCGACGGCTTCCGGATCAAACGCCGCCGGGATCGCAGGCGTGGTGTGTGCCTGTAGTACCCAGTAAATGCCGACGCCCTCAACCTGAATCAGATCGTTGACGGCGTACGTCTGGCCGTTCGCCCACTGGTCGCGCCAGCGAATGCGCGCCGTCGGGATTGTAAACGGACCCATGACGCGCTCGTCCGTCAGCCGAACGATAAACGAATTCGGCGTGACGAGCACTACTTCATCAATACCAACCGGAACAGCGAGATTGGCCTCGATGTCCTGAACATATTGAACGATGGCCCATAGATTGGTGTCGGCTTCCACCGACGTAAGCGGATCACCCTTACCGCCGCCCCACGGCCCATCGTTCTTGTATAGTAGCTCGAGCGGCATGGCTTAAAAGCCTCCTTTAACCGGTCTTGATCTGGTCTCGTTCCAGAATTTCGATGTGGTCGTCTTCTTCCTGCTCGATCAGCTTGATGACGTTCTGCGACGGAGCGTTGATGTTCGCGCCCTTGGCTGCAGACTGCGCGATCGCCTTCGTAACTTCGACGTCGATATACGTCTCCGGATCGTCCTGATTTTTGACGCGGACTTTGTCGAACTTGCGGCGGTGCTCGGTGTTTTCAGTGCGACGCACGGACTGAATAGTGCTGGTGTTGTTGTAGGAAGTCTCGACGGTGTTTGCTCCACCGAATTCGATCGTCATTTCGATTTCGTCCGGATTGCCCGCGTTGTTTTTACGACCAACGACGGGCGGATTAACCCAGTTGGTGGCGAACGGGCGAACGACGTTTTCCATGGTCATGGCGTCGACCCCGCTTCGAGATCGATCATCTTCGGCACCTTAAGGTCTTCTACCTCGATCAGATATGGAGATTCAAATTCCTTCTGCAGATTACGAAAGACGACCTTGATCGACGTTTGTTTGTCTTTCAACATATCACGCAGGCGTGACGAGAATTCCTGATACGCAGCCGTATTGTCCCACGTAGCCGACAAACTGCCGGACCCGAATTCCGACGTGATAATCGCTCCGTCCTCCGGGACGCCGGCCTCGACGATCGCCATGATTTCGTCGCGTTGGGTGACAGGTCCGTTCGCGACGACCACCGAGTTGACAATCTGGTTCGCCGGCACCGTCGCGCCAAGAAGATTGATGCCGTCGTCCTTCGGGTTTGCCAGCGGACGCTTGTATCCGATGTCCGAATTGGGAGCCACGACGGCGTTTTCATACTCCTGATAGTCGGGCTCGACGTAATCCGCCTCGACGTAAGTCGGTTCGCCCGGTAGCACGTCGATATTGCCGCCATAACCGACGGTCGAAACCATTGTAACGGTGCAGAGGACCGCCCCGTTCTGGACCGTCAGTTCGTATTCGGTAATTTTGCCGGTTACTTCGCCGCCGGGCAAACGCGGGTCCAAAATCCGGGCGTTTTTACGCAGACTGACGTCAACGATCTCCATAAAGTCCCGAAGAACGAACTTGTGTTCGATCGCTCTAGCCGCCGCCAAGATGTGCGCCCGTGCCACCATGAGCAGGTGCTCGAGGCTCTTAAGGCCGCGCGTCGTCGTGATGTAGGAGCGCAGCGCCGGATTGACGATCGGGCGTCGGTTGTCAACGAGCGGCACGTCGTCAGGATCAACGGCTGGCGTGTTGTCCAAGATCGGAAACGAAGCGTCTACGCTGTCAAACGTGAGCTCCAGCACGTCCTTGTCTTCGGGATCGGTTACGACCGGCTGCATTTCGGCGTTGAGCGCGAATTCGACGAACTCGATCTGGCGACGGGCCACGTTGATTGCGACGGTCCAGACCGGCCTGAAATACGTAAGGTAGATCAGCGGACGCTGGTACGTAATGGAATCCGACATGCTCTGAGTTGCGCCAGTCTTAGTATCAGACGTGCGCTGGCTCGTCCCTTTAGTCATGACGATCGGAGCAATTACGTCGTCCGGTCCCATCGCCATCGGGGAAAACGGGTCGGGCTGCGGATACAGCCGGACATTCTTGGGCGGTACGACTTTCGTTTCGCTGCCCGATACGTTGTGGACGACGATAAGGACCTGCCCGCCGTCAAACGACGAAATCGGCGGACCAGTGTCGGGCTTTGATGGCTTGTTGTCGGTCTTCCACGATATCGTCGTGGTCTCCAGTTTGATCGGCGCGTCCAGATTGAGGCTGGCCTGAGCCGTTGACAGCCCGCCGCCGATGTTGGCTCCCGGCTGCGGCCATGAACTCTCCAGACCTTGCGCCGTGAATGTTGACAGAAAACCCTTCTTGTCGTCGATGTTTGTGTACTGGTTGTAGATCAGCGGCATAACGTCCGACGTCGTCTGGCCGATCTGTGTCCAGAAAGCCCGCGCGCGTACCAGAACGCTGCGTATCGGAACCGAGACGATACGGCTCTCGAGCCCGTCGTAGAGCACGCCGCTCTCGCCGTATTCAAGCAGGCTGTCACCGCTGATCCAGTCGGACAGCGTCAACGCGTGCGTCAGACGATCGACGTGGATCGACCCGCTATAGCCTTCAAACACAGTATCGGGCTCAAGCCGCTTTCGCTCGTCGTACCAGACGGGATCGTACCACGGCAGCACGCGCAGCGAATCCGCCAGTTCGTGCTTGCGATCCAGATAGTCGAGCGGGCGGGCACGGAATTCGAGCGTCACTTGCTCCGCGAAAATGTTGCTCGGCGTACCGATCATCTGCCCATAGAAAAGCGGATAAACGGCATTGTTGTGCTCGATCGACACCCACGCCCAGAACTTTCGGCCCGGTGACAGCAACCCGACGCGTGGATTTCGCACGACGATGGTCAAATACGCGAAGCCACCCTCTTTCTGCTTAAGGGACAGGCTGTAGATGTTTTCATCCGAGCGGTTGTGGACAGCGGCGTTAAACGGCTCCCCTGCATCCACCCATGCAAAATAAATCGCCTCCATCAGCGTTCCTCCATTTCGAGGGACCAGCCGACGGACGCACCCCACTCGTTATATTCGACGCTATACGTCGTAACCAGCATGACCAGAACGGGGCGATAGAAAGTGAAGCCGTGCTCGACGCGCGTGCTGCCCGGAGCGGCCGGCCGCGCGGGCGTATCACCTACCGGGCAGGCAAGCTCCACCGCGCAATGTACGGTAAGTTCCCGGCCCGGAAAAATGCCGTCAAGCGCCGGCACGCGCTGATCGACGCAGGTGATCGTCGTGCGATATTTGTGGAAGAGCTCGACCGACAGGTCTTGTAGCTGTCCGTTGATGGTCCGCGCTTGCTGCGTCGCGGCCTCGATCGGTGCCAGCGTCTGCACCAGCCCGCGTGACGAAAACAGCGTGACGCCCATACCAAGCAGCGTCAGAACGGTCTGAAATCCGCCGCCGATTACGGGAGCGTAGTATTCCTCGTCGCTCATTTCGCCGACCTACTTGACTGCCGCCTGCCAGCGCTAGCCAGCCGCTCTTCGATTGAATACCGTTCAAGCGCCCGAATGGCTTCGGAATTCGCCGTCATGCCTGAAATCGTCTGGCCGCCCGGCAGCACCAGTTGGAGCGGACGCCGGCTATCGCCGCTCGACGTGCTCTCCCGGTACAGACCGGACGCTGACACGCCGCTCGTCAACGGTTCACTAAAGCGAGAGGCCAGACCTTCGACTAGTCCGCCCATGTTGAAACCCTGTCCACCCATCAGCGCGGCCAGAGCTTCGCGCGGAATGCGAAGCGTCCGGATGGCCTCCATAAAGCGTGATCCGTAGTATTGGACCGCGCGGACCGGTTGGACAAATTCACCGTCCGACAACCACGCCGGAATGCTGTCGGACTTTGACGTTCCCGGTCCACGCACTCCGCCGCCACCCGCAAAGCCTTGCGCCGCCGCGCCGACTGGACCACCCGACGCAAATCCCCACGACTGCGCAAGCTCGTTCGCGTACCTGATCGTCTCTTTGATCTTTTCGATCCAGCCGTTGATTGTCGCCGTTGCTCGTTGGACGGCGCTATTGACGGCGTCGGCGACGAAATTCCACGCGTCGACTGCCGATTGTTTGACACTGTCCCACAAGCCCTGCATCCACTCCAGAAAGCTATTCCAACTGTTCTGGACGAACGCGACTGCGTCGGCGACGCCTTGCTTGATGACTTCCCACGCGTAGGTCACCGTCGCCGTAAACGCAGCCCAGTTTTCAGTAGCATTCTGAATGGCGTCAGTGATCGCCTGCTTAAACGTGTTCCAAGCGTCGGTGACCGTCGCCTTAAACGTCTCCCAGTCGAAACTCTGGTAGAGCATGTAGGCCAGCACGCCAATCGCGGCGATGATGGCGGCGATGACGATACCCCATGGGCCAAACGCAGCTACCGCCGCAATGCCCATGACTTTCAGAGTGGCGACGATCGACGCCAAAATACTGCCGAGCAAGGTCAGGCCCGAACCCAAAAGCGTAACAGCGGCCGTCAGTGGAGTAAACAGCGTAGCGAGCAGCGCGCCGACGGGAGCGAGTACGGCCGCAACCGTCTTGGCAACGACGAGCAGACCGGCAAAACCAGCAACCACCACGCCGATCGCCGTGCCGACGGGACCTAACGTGTCAAGGAACGATACAATCGCCGGGCCGACGTAATTGGCGAAAGCCTCCGCCGCCTTAATGACGGCGGGTGAAATCGCGACGATGGCCTCGGTGATCCGGTCAAATATCTGAATAAAGTGCGGACCGAACGCCAGCCCGATACGCGTAACCAGCCCGCTGAAAGCCTTACCCGTCTTGTCGAGCGCATCGTTAAAATCCTTACCGACCTTGAGCTCGGCCTCGGTAAAGACGATCCCGATGCGCTGGGCTTCTTTCGTGAATTCGTCGAGCCCTTTCCTCCCGGTTGACAGCAACTCGACGAGGCCCGGACCTAGCCGTCGACCGAAAACCTCCGCCGCTGCCGCCGACCGTTCAGCCGGACTTTCCATGTTGGCGATGGCGTCTGCAAAATCGCGAAACACGTCCGTCGTACTGCGGGCGGTGCCGTCAGCATTCTTGACGGCGATGTTAAACTTCGCCAGTTTGTCTTCGACGTCGCCTCCCGCAGCGATACGTCCCAAAGCGGCCTGCAGCCGTTCGGCGCTCGAGCCGGCCTGACCCGCCGCGAATTGAAGACCTGCCAGTTCCTGCGCCGTGGTGCCGACGGCGATCGAAGCTTCCTTTAGGTCCGACGTAAGTTGAGCGGCTCGAGCCGACAGCGCAAAAATTCCGCCCGCCACGGCAGCAACGGCCGCAGCCGCAGCAGCGGCAAAACGGGCCAGATCGCGGGCTGCGGTGAGCGAATCCCGGCCCACGTCCTTAAGGGACTTGCCAAAATTCTCGCCGGCCTTCTCGGCGTCCTTAAGTTGCTTCTCCAGTTCTTCGGCAGACGCCGCCGCCTTGTCAATACCCTTCGAGGCGTCGTCGGCCTTCGACCCCGAATCCCTGATCTTGTTGAAGGCGTCTTCGCCCGCCTTGCCCAAGTTTTCAAGCGTGCGCTGGGCTTCATCCGCGCCCGTGATCTTGATGTCTTGGATAATGCTGCCGTCGTCGCTCATTTCGTGGCCTTGTAATTCCGACGGTAGACGTTTCGTATCTTAGTCGAGACGTCCTTGATGATCGCGCGTATCTTAAATCGCGGCGGTACTTTGACGGACTCCTTACCAAAGTATTTGGGTTCGCCGGTCTCCCGTGACAGCAACAGCGGCGCTTTGCCGGCTCGATCGACGCGAAACAAGCCGCCCGGATAGTCGCGCGCCCATACGCCCTTGGCGTCGTCGGCGAAGCTAAGCGGAATCCAGAGCAGCGGCTTGCCCCGGATCACTGCGCCGAACTCGTGGACCGTCCAGTAAAAAATGTCGTGCCACGCGCGGATGACGATTTCGTTCGTACCCGGACGCACTTGCGGCTCCGCATGGAAGCCGCGCGGCCAGCGTAGTCCGAATTCACCGTCTGCGCCTGCGATCTGCACCTTAACGCGATCCTCGATTTCTTCCGCCACTTCCAATGCAGAGCGGGCGGCTGCCCGTCCGACCCTCTCCGCGAACCGCGTGAAGCCGAAACGAAAGCGCCGCCCAACTTGCTTGTCGCCTAACTCGAAGCGAATCATCTAGACTGTTCCAGTGCAGTCCTGTAAAACTTGGCTAGCTTCGATTTGTCACCCATTGAGGCCAGCCTCGTCAGGGCGACGTATCTTGCGTCCTCTCGTATCTGTCGGCGATCTCCTAACTCGATCCACGCCGCTAACTGTCGCGGCGTGTAAGTTATTGCGTCGGCGTGCCCTCGAGATCGGAGTTGTTCGACGGCTCTGGCGATTTCGTACCCGCTACCCATCCATGCACGCCGACTTCGCGGCTGAATTCCTCCAGAGCCTCGAGAAAACTTCGGATACCTCGAGGGAACGTCTGCTTGACGATCGGCCCAAGCAGCGCGATCTGATCGCCGAGTGGCAAGATGCGCGCCGCGTCGATCGTCGCCTTGTCGCCCTGCTGGCCGATGCCGGCCGCGATGATTGACGCCACTGCTTTCGGTGCGATCCGGAGCAGTGTCTCAGGCGTCAAGTCTTCGCCCTTGTTGATCATTGCGAGCCGGAGCTCCGGGAAGTCGACGAGAAGGTACGCGACACCCTCGCCAGAAATGCCGCGTACTTTCAGCTTGTGCCCCTGTATTTCCACTTCCTGTGGGGCGTTTACGATGTCAACCAAACTGACCACTGCTCTCTCCTCATTTACGCGGTTGGTCGTCAGCTATCGGCGGGCATGTACCCTTCGATATTGGTGAACCACAGCTTGCCGAACTTGCCTTCGTTCGGCCCGCCCGGAATTGCGATCAGGGATTCGCCTTCGACTTCGAAGTTCCCGACTTCGTCCTGATCGATCAGATTGAGCGAGCCGGACGGTGAGAACACGACGCGATACAGGTGAATGTTGTACTTCGGTCCGACGTCGTTGGACGAAACGAAGCGGAACTCGCCCTCGAGGCTGACGCCGCCCAGAATGTCGATGGACGGGCCTTCCGGGTCGAGCATATCGACGTCGCCGATCAGAAGCATCTGCAGGTTGTGCAGGGTGGCTTCTTCCATGACGATCCGGAGCGTACCGCCCTTCTCGAGCACCACGTCCAAATCCTTGACGCGCACGCCTTCCATCGACGAGAAGTGCTCGAGCTTCTCGATCACGGGCGTGAATTCGATCTCCGGGCAGTTGCCCAGCGCGCGAAAGTCGGTGTCTCCCAAGCGCTTGAAGTAACCACGACCCTTACCGATGCGGTAGTTGCGCGGGTTCGGGGCGTTAAGGACTGCGTCGGCCATGACGTGGTCTCCAGTGTTAAAGTTCGAATGGATTAAGGGGGTAGGACAGAGACAAATTCAGCTGCATCTGCCCTTCCATGCTCGAGCCTGACTGCAAGTCGGTGAGACACCCGTGATAACGAATGTTGCCGTTGTCACCGACCAACTCCAGAAGCTCCGGGTCTTCGCCGATTGCCTTAAGCATGGCCACGCGGTACTCATTGAGCAACTGGCCGACCGTCTCGTTTGTCGGCTTCTGCGTCTTTAACAACACGAACAACTGCGGACGCAGAATCATGATGGACGGCGACAGCGCCACCCGTCCCCGGTTGGGCTGGCTGGCCGCTTCGCTCTCGGTGCCGTCGAGCATCACGAACGTCGGGCGCTTGTCGGGATCGATCATCGCTCGATTACGGACGCGGGTCGTAAACGGCGGCGTGTGAGCCGGGATGCCGGCCACCGTAAAGAGACGAGCGAGAATGGCTTCGCGGCGATCCATCACGCACCTACTCTGGATTCGTACTGCACTTCGCAGTCGTGAAAAATCGGGACGCCGCCGGGGCGTGGCCCTTCGGGAGGCTTCACAAGCCGGAAAATCTCGCCACCAACAACGAGTTTGTCTAATTCGTGGTCCGGCGGAACTGCGAGGCCGACCGTTGAAATCAACGCGCGGCGTGAATACTCCAGCCGCAGCGACTGTTCGCGCGGCGTGTAATCGAGCACGGCGACGTAGCACGTGCGATCGGTAGTGCCGCGTCGCAATTTGCCGATAGCACCCGGCACACGCGCGCTCGAGCCAAACCGGATGATCTGGCGATGCGAGACGCGCTGTGCTCTTTCGGTGCTAAAGCGTGGCATGTCCTCAAACCACCGCAATTCCGGGGAAATTCAGCCGCCGCAACGCGACGTACTGGCGACCGTATCCCGTCGAGCTAAAGTCGTTGCTACCGACGGAGGGCGACGAGCCGTAGGATACGGAAATCGGCCCGAAGCTCTCCGACTGTATGTTGCCCGGATCGCCTTCCGTTTCCCCCGACGTTGCCCAGTGGGCGACGAGCAGCATCGTCGCTTTCCTGCGGTCACGGCTGATCCAAGTCGGACCGACCATGTCGATGGCGTCGTTAAGAAGCGCCTGCAACCGGTCCTCGTCATAGACTTCAAGGTCCGGATAACGCAGGACGACATCTTCGACCGTCGGGGGAACGTAGGGTTCCGCCATTGCGTCAGCCCTCCGCCGCTACCTTGCGAAGCGCGTCAAGAAGGTCGGACTTTCTCGGGCGCGGAGCCCTGAATTCCGACTTGTCGACGAGCGCGAAGGTGGCCTCCAGCAGCTGGTCATAGTTGATCTCGCCCTTGTCCTGCTGCTCGAGCAGGCCGGCTGCGATCGACTTGCGGTAGCCCTTCGCGTCGGCGTCGGCGTCGGACGTATCGTCGGTTCCGCCAGCATCCGCGTCCGAACCGGCGGGCTGCTGGGTCGGCGCGTCGGACGCGGGCGGCGACGTGTGGTCCGTCGTCGTACCGTCCTCGTCCTCCGGATTGGCGGGATCGCCTTCCTGTCCTGTCTGGGCCGGCGGCGGGTCGGACGGCTTCTTGTCAAACCAGTCGTCCGGGCCGGACACGTGCTTCAACAGCACTTTGTTGGTGCGGCGCTCTTCGGCTTTCAGGATTTTGAATACCTGCTCGGAAAGGTCGATGACGCTCGTCTGTCCGGGTGGAATGACGCGCACTCGACCGAACCGGTCCGGAACTTCAAGCTGCCCCGTGCGCTTGTTGGTGACTTCGTACATTACGCGGGTCTCCTATTTGATACGCGGCGAAGTCTCAAGATGCGAAGGACCCGGCCAGTGCCGCGTAATCACTGACCGGGTCCACAAGTCGCACCCAAGAGGAGAGCGGATTAAGCGCGACTTGATCCCCGTTGCTTACTCGCTGTCGGACGGCGCGGCAAGGATGCCGTCGGCGTACCGGATGGCTCCCGGCCGTCGGACTTCGAGGCCGGCGAGACGGAAGATGCCCGGAACGTCGAAGACCAGCGGCGCAGTCTGGAACGGCTGCAAGAACCGATGGGTCATCGGAATGTGCAGCTTGAGGACCAGCGGATCACGCCGATAGGCGATCATGCGGCCGGTGCCGCCGACGCCCGCCGTCTCGAGCCCACGCACGGCGCGAATCACCAGCGGGCGACCGGTCGTGTGCGAGTAGACGTTGTTCTGCAGCAAGAACTGCAGGACCGTGATCTGCGTGTCCGTCAGACGCCGCGTCGCGATTGCCGCCATCGCGGCCGGCGGAATCAGGATCGTATCCGCCATTTCGACGGTGTTGGACGACGTCCACATGCCGATCAGCACGGCATTGACGTCGGCCAAAATCTCGTCGGGCGTCTTGCCGATCCAGTTCAGCGGGGTGCCGGAACCGGCACCCGCCGGGACCAGAGCCGATGAAATGCCGGGGTAGTTGATCAGGCCGTGGAAGTTCTTCTCAGCGTCGCCGCGCAGCGCGACTTCGTCGATGAACTCTTCGTAGGCCCGACGCGCCGCCGCCGCACGGTCCGCAGAAAGATTACGGCCGGGAATCATCATCGCCGTGCCAAGTTCCTGCAGCGTGTAGCGGTAGCCGACGTCAGCCATTTCGATGCTGACTTCGTGGCGGTTGCGCTGGACGTCGGCGACGTGGATGTCCTTGGCGTGGTGATGGAACCACCCGGCCTTGCCGACGCGATCGGTCGAGTAATACTCGACCGACGTTGCCCATTCGTTGGCCGTCGAATCGACGGGGATGATGTCAGGATACTGAATGTCGGGGTACTGAACCTCGACCACCTGACTTTCGATGTGGGCAGTCTGGGACTGCAAAAAGCCCAGTGCCGCCTGCTGATCCACAAGGTACATCTTGCAGTGTCTCCCAAACGTGACGCAGTCGCGCGTCGTGAAAGAAAGCGCCGGTTAGGGCGCGGTTAAGCGTTGGCCGGGATGTGGAACGCGTCGATTTCCAGCAGCGCCAGACCGCCAGACGCTGCCGACGTAAGCCAGCGGCTCTGAGAAATCTCGGTCATGTCGGAGCCGGCCGGGCCGAGTGCGCCGGACGTTGCATGAACGTACGCCGCGCCGCCGACTGCCACGTCCCCGTTGACCTGAACCCAGATCGAGCCGCGCTGGAGGATGCCGATGTTGGCATACCTCGGATACTTGTCTTCGTGGCGCGGATCGAGCGTCACGTCACGGACCGACACGCCGTAGAACGTGGCGGTGGCCGCGCCGGGAAGCGTGGCCTTTTCGGAAGCCGAATCGCGACGGACGCCGAGACCGAAACCGATTCCGGCCTCGGCGGCGACTACGCCCGTGATCACCTTGTGATCCGAGCCCTGAACAAGGCCGGGTGCGCCCGGCTCCATCCGCTCGTTGTAGGTCGTCTGAATGGGAGACATTAAGTCTACCTCCTGAATGGGCCGGAAGAGTTCCGGTGCTTTCGTTGCCGTCTGGCGTGCACCTTAACGATGCACGCCCGCTTCACTTACCGGGATTGACGCCCCGGTGTTACTGGGTCGGGATGCCTGCGGTCTTCCAGCGCTCCGACAGCTTCTTGTCGTACGCGTCGTAGTGCTGGGCGGTGGTGCGCGTGTCCTGCTTGAAGGCGTGAGCCATCTGCTGGCTGGCGCCATTCGAAGGAGCAGGAGCAGTGCCGTCGAGCTTGATGCCGGAAGTCAGCGTGTCGAAGGCCACCTTCACCATGTCGTCGTTGTAGGACTTCGCAGTGTCGCCCATCTTGGCGTCGACCACGGCCTTGCGAATTTCGGCTTCGGTCTTGCCATCGACGACGAGCGTATCGCCGATCAGGGCCTTGGCCTTGGCGACGACTTCGGCGCGGTCCTTGACGAGAGCGTCGAGGCGCTGGGGCGTCATGGCGGCGTCGGCGATCTGCTGCTTGAGCTTGGCGATCTCGGCGTCCTTGGTGACGATCTCGGCCTGCAGCTTGGTGGTGTTGGCAGCGCTGTCGGTGGCGGCGGTCTTCTTCGCTTCCTCTTCCTCCGCCAGCTTGGCGGACAGCGAAGAGACGCGCGTCTCCAAGTCCTTGACGGCCTTGCGGATCACGCCCGCCGTCAGAGCGTCCTCAAGCTCGATGGTCACGCCATCGACGATCAGCTTCTCCATTGCCTTGTCTCCGTGTGTTGACTTGCTCAACTTGTCGGGCGGATTATCGTCCGACGCGCCCCCGTCTTTCTTATCCTTGTTGTCGTCTTCGTCGCCGATACGCAGCTTGTCCCCGCCTCGTGCTGCGTCCGTCAGTGCGATATGGTTGACGTTGATTCCGACTTGCTGGGCATCGTAGTGCTCGCCCTGAGGCGATACGCCCTTGCCCCACTTGATCTCGGCCAGATAGCCAACCGAGAGTTCCACCTTGCCGTCACGCACCTTTTTGATGGCGGTCTGGTCCATCAGGACCATCGGCACGCGAATGAACTGACCGTCGCGCACGACGTCGCCGCCGGTCTGCCCGACGGAATACTGCTTCCAATTGTCGGCCTGCACCGGTACTGGTGGATGGTCGTCGGTGATCGGACGATAGGCGAAGGTGTGGAAGGAATCGGCGTGGAACACCTGATCTTCGGCGCGATAGACGCGGACGACGTCGAGTTCCGGCCGTCCGACTTCGCTGCCCCGATACAGCTGAATTCCGGTCCGGGCGACGCGCGGCTGAGTGACGAGATAGCCGTCCTTCGTGATCCGCATGGCGGCGGCGTCCCCGAAGGACAATCGGTCAGTAAGCTCGATCTTGCTGGTCTCGCCGTCTTTCAGCATCAGGGGACGCCCCGGTTCCATTCCGCTCTAGGAACGGACGAAAGCATCCCTTGCTTGCAGCGGTGTTATATACGCCAGTATCTACCAATCCAAGGCGACTGCCTCTGAACATCCCTATGCCAAGGCTTGCGTCGACCATTAAAGAACACGATCCGCGTCTCGGCCAGCAGCGTCCGCGACTGCATTACGTCGCGTGAATAACTGACGACTTCGGGCCTGATCCACCCGCTCGCCCAAGAGTTCTTTAGCAAACAGTATGACAACCAGCCCTGATCGGAGCCGAGATAACCGGCGGCGAGCGCCTCTTTCGGCGACGTGTCGGCGTGGAATTTCAACCAGACGTCGGCCAGATCGCCGGCCGTAAACATAAATAGCGAGCCGTTGTAGACCGAACGGTGATGCGTGCCGTGCACGAACCAGCCTAAGTAGCGCTCCTTGCGCTCGAGCATCGGGGCGATCGGCTGGCAGATCACGGCGTCAAGATCGATACTGACGATGCGATCGCCCGGATACATTTCCATCCGCGCCTGAGTGTCGGGATCAAACAGTCGCAGACGGCGATAACACGACGGTAGGTGCGCGCCGCAGATGTTGTTCATGTCGGAATGGTCGCGCCACAGCGGATAGACGCTGATCGACGGGTCAACGCCTGCGGCGTCGTCAGTAATCAGCACGATCCTGAATTCCAAACCGGCGCAATTGCGCCTGAGCATCGCCGCCACGTGATTGACGTGGTCGGCAGTGAATCGCTCGCGGTAAGTCGGGTGGTGCCACTTCCACAGCACGATGTGGTGCATCAGATCAGTCTCCGGTAGGGAAAGCGCAGCGGATCGCTGGCGACGTAAGGTGGAGCCGCGTTCTTGGCTTTCAGCGCCGAGTTGCCCGACACAGCCCATTCAGTCTTCTTGCGTCCCCACTCGCGGGTGTTGGAATCCGCAACGTCGGTGCTGAATACTTGGGTCAGGTAGAACGCTTCGGTTTCTACCTCTCGGGCCTTGTACGCCTTCATACGCCTGCGAAAATTGCCGTCGCTGCCGTAAAAGCCGGCAAAGTCCTCGTCGTATCCGCCGATGCGCCAGAAATCCTTGCGGTGCATGACGTAGCTGTTGAAGTGCGGCTCGCAACGCTTGCCCGCGATCGTGCGCCGGGCGGGCATGTAGTAATAGCCGCGTTGCTTCGGCATATCGAGCAGACGGTCGGCCTCCGACGGCAACAACAGATGATCCATGTCAGTCATCAGCGTCCAGTCGGTCTGCGCCGCCTTCATCGCAAGGTTGCGAGCGCCGTCCTGATTCCACGGTATGTTGACGTCGACCCGATATAGCGACAGCTGCAGGGAATCGAAACCCGTCAGCACGTCGATTGCCGGGTTGCGCGGAGAGCCATCGTCGACGATGACGACGGCGATCTCCTTGCGTGCTCGAGCCGACCACGCCCGCCACTCGTGCAAGTGATGTGCGAGCATGACCGGGTTTTCATAATACGCCATTACGAGCGTCAGCATTTAACGACCCAGTAGCGCGGATGACCCTTCTTGCCCTGCTTTCTGGTCGTGTTGGTAAACACGCGAAAGCGTCCGGGCAGGAGCTCGTTTACGGCCTGCTGGACGCCAGACCAGTTGTAATCGTCGCCCGAAATGTAGCCGCCGGGCTTGATCTTCGGCAGCCACGCCACGATATCGGCGCGGACGTCGTCGTACTGATGCGATCCGTCGATCATGACGAAGTCGAGCGAAGCGTCCTGATAGGTCGGCGCGGCTTCGAGCGACTTCATGCGGCGCGCGTTGATCATGTGCGCCACGGGCTTCGTGTTCTTGAGGAACTGTTCGTACAGCCAGTCCGGACCGACGTTGGCCTTGTCGATCTTGTGTTTAAGATCGGGTCCGCCGTCCGACCACGGGTCGACGCAGTCGAAAGTGATCTGCTTTCCGCTGTTGATGATTTCAACCGCCATCAGCGCGGCGGACCGGCCTTGCCACGAGCCGATCTCGACGAAGTGCGCGCCCTGCGCGGGTGCGGCGCGCACGATATCGACGTAGAGCTTGGCGAACGACGCCCAGCCCGGAATGTCTGAATAGAAGTGCCTCATTTGAAGATTCCTCGCTGTATTTCGTCGAGCAGAACGCTCCACGTCTGTTTGCCTGTATAGGGCGTCGAGGCGTAAACGTCGCCCGGCCCGAAGAACGTGCAATCGTTGTAGACCGGCATCGTCCAGCCGACCGTGGTCTCGAGCACGTACCAGCGATCACCGTGCGCCACCAAATCGATGCCGCACCATTTCAGGCTGTTTTCCTTGAAGAACCGACGCGAAAAATCCAGCGCGCTGCAGTAGTGAGCGTCAAGATTCTTGTACGTAATCGGGATCGTGCGCCCAGAGCCGCTCGCCATCGGGCGATCGTCGCGATTGTCGCGCCGTAGCAGCATGACCTGCTCGCCGATGATGATGGCGCGAATGTCGTGGTCGTTGCCCGGAATGAATTCTTGCCACAACAGATAGTCTTGCTGCATCTGGTTGTAGCGGCATTTGATGCCGTCGCCACCAAATGCCAGTCGGATTTCGTTGCGCGCGGCGTCCTCGTCGACGATTAGGCGTACGTTGTGCGAGCCCGCGCCGTCGAACGATTTCGACATGAACGGATATCGCATCTGGCCCAGCACGATCCGGGCTTCGCTCGCAGTGCGGCTGACGAACGTGCGCGGCATCCACTTGGCGAAGTGTCGGCACTGCTCGATCTTGTCGTCATAAACGACTGACGAGCGGTAGTCGGGAATCAGAGTAAGACCGGGATTGAGCGCCAGATGCGCCATTACCGCCTTGTCGCGTGCCCGGACGTTCGGGTGGTGATGCATGTGAGCAAAGACGTAGCCTTCGTTCGGCTCGTACGGACTGGTAAACATCCGGGCGGGCATCTTGCGATTACGCGCCGCTTCATACAGATGACGTCCCCAGACGCCCTCGTCGTCGTAGCACCACAGCATCTTCATGATCTTGCCCTCCTCAAGGCTACGCGGATTTGTTGATGTCGGCTACCAAGCCGGAGTTGCGATGCCACCCAACCGGAGCAGCAACAATACGACGCCGAGAACGAAGACGATCACGATACCGGCGTAAATCATCTTGCGCCACGGCTCGCCGATGCCGAAAAAGTGGTCGATCAGCGCCGCCAGCACGGACAGGACCACGGACATAACGATCAGATACATGCGTCGTCTCCTTGATTTCCCCTCGCTAGCCAAATATAGCGATCAGGCCGAGCAGCACGACAAATACGCCGAAGACGGTCATTGCCGTGCCCCAGCCGATCCACGACGCAAGGCCGGCGCAAACGATGGCGACGCCAATAAAGACGAGACAACCGCCGCCACCTTCGACATCCGCTGGTTTATTCATCGCCCCAGTTTCTCCAGCAGGCTCGTGCCGTACTGCTCGACCACGGCCGGCGGCGCGTCAAACGTCGGCTTCGACAGCTGCACGGGCGTCGGAACCGGCGACACCGGCTGATTGCGCATGTTGTCGTTGACTTCCTGCACCGCCATCAGGAGCTCCGGATAGAAGCCCGCCGCCGCGCTCGAGTAGATAATCGCGGCAAGGTCTTTCGGCAGGCACTTGCCGCCGAAGCCCGGCGAATGACTGAATACGGCCGTGTGGTCGGCCTCCATTCGCGGATCGAGCAGCCACAATTCCCGCAGATGCTTGTAATCGACGCCGAAATTCTTGGCGATCCGCGCCCATTCGTTGCAGAACGTGACCTTGGTGGCGAAGTATGTGTTTTCCATGTACTTCGCGAGTTCCGCCGCGATCGACGTGGTGCCGACATAACGGGCGTCGATCGCCATCACTGCGAGAAAGAAGTCGAGCACTTCCGACGCGCGTGGCCCGCCGACGATCACGAAGTCATGGGTTCGCGGCTCGCGCGGGTCAGGGTACTTGTGGCCCGACATGTAGTTGCGTGGTTCGCCCATGTATTCCGGGCTGAAATGAAAGCGGCCATCGCCGTAGATGCGGTTGAGGCCATCGGTCGTGCCGGGCGGCACCGTCGACTTGACCACGACCAGCGGCGCGTCAATCCACGACGCCACGTCGAGTACGGCGGTAATGTCGGCTCCGCCATCCGGTCCCATCGGCGTCGGTACGCAGATCACGGCGAGATCGCAGCCCTGCACGTTGGCCCGGTCTGCGTTTGTGTACTTGGTGTCGTAGGTCCGGACATCGAAGCCGTGTTGGAACATCGAAACCATTCCGGTTCCGACGTAACCGGTGCCGATGACGGCAACTTTACGCATGTTCATTCCAGCCCTCCATTAAAACCATTCCGTTTCGTCGGTCTCGATTTCCGCGAAACGGGCGTCATCGGTAGGCACATAGGCGCAACGACAATACGGGTGCGCCGGTATCAGCGAGCGCGCCGTGTCGATCGGATATGGGCCTTCCTCCGCAATTCCTTCGCATTCCTCGCAAACGTCGGCGTCGCCCGCAGTCAGGATGTCGACTTCCTCCATCTTCTCAAGCTCTTCCTGAGCCTTGCGAATGCGGTAGATGGTAGAAGCCGACGGCGTTGATTTGCGACTGGCGCGGGAGCCCGGACCGGTGCGACCACGGGCACGCGGACCACGCGCCGCCGCGTCGCCAATCGTACGTGTCGTCGCCGGTACAGTTTCGGGTACGAGGCCGACAGCGCGGATGCCGGCGAGCTCGAACACGTCGAGCGTCCCGGTGGCGTGCGCCTTGACGACCATGAATTCCACCATGGCGTTGGTGCGCTGGACGCCGATCTTGTTGATTGCGTCGGCGATGTCGCGCATCACGGCGTTAGGATCGCCGCCGTCGATCACGGCGTAGGACGCGATGCGCACCAGCCGCTGCGACACCGCTTCCATTATGCCTTCGATCTCGACCACCACCAGCGCCTGCAACACTTCGCCGGCCTCGACGACGTCGCGATTCTCGACCCGCAGGCCGGGCGCAACCATCCGCAGCGCTCGCTTGACGCCGCGATTATACGCCTGCTGGGTCATCGGCTCGAGCCACTCGCCGTCGTCCCGCCCAAGCAGCGCGTCACGTAACAGCCCATCGGCAATCGTCTGAAATGACTTGACGCGACCACCGGGAGCAAGGGTGGCGGCGATCGACGACGCGGTTGGCGTCGGCGCGATGCCAAAGATGTCCTGCGCTACGACCACCGTCTTGAATCGGGCGACCAGCTTGTGCCAGCGCGTCGCCAGCAAGGTTCGGTATCGACGCCTCAAGTCAAACGTGCCGGTCGGGTCACGCGACGGCTTGGAGCGCGCGTCGCATAGACAAGCGTAGGCCGGAGCAGCTGACGGATGGCGGAGGCGCGCTAGCATCGGCGTGGTCCTTACCACCAGAACGGAATGTCGCCCCGGCCGGCCTTGGCGTCCTCGTGCCTGACCCAGTCGGTCTTAATTTCCTCGAAAATTTCCGGTCCGAGCACGATCTGTCCGTTGTAGGGCTTAATTGCGGCGATGTCGAGGCCCTGCGGTTTGTTCCACGTCAGCGTAATGTGCGGGTTGTACTCCGGGAAGTCCCACGACGCGCCGCGCTCCCGGATGCTCTCGTGCCGCCACCCGAGCTTGGTGGAGGCGAACTGCAGCACGATCGCGCCCTTGTTGAATTCCTCGATCGCGCGTGGCCCGCCTTTAACGACGAGCCTGTCCTCTTCATTCGGTCCGACGGTCCAGTCTTCGCCGATCTTAAACCAGTCGACCGGCGTATGTGAATAGGCGACCGTGACGTGCAGGTCGGTTTGTACCGTCTCGAAGCCAACTGACTTTGCCCATGCGCGGATTTCATCAGCGTTGACGACGTCGCGCCGCATGTAGAGCGTGCGCGGCCGGGCGTCGGCGATCAGCCTGCTAACCCGGCGGTGCAGCGCCCCGTGTTCGTCCTTAAACGAATTCCCGAAGCGCTTATGTCGGCGCTGCAGAATGCGGGCGGCATCAGCCAGCGGCATTTCGTTGCCGATATCGACGCCAGTGTTAATAGGCTCGTCGGTCGGATCGGGTGCGAGATCAGCTTCACCCAGCAGCCCGGCTTCCTGCTGCGCTTCGAAGTCTTCCAAGATCGATTCCAGTCCGGGATAGGTGCCGTCCTCGATCAGTTGGTTGATGCGAGCTTCCCGCAGAATTTCGGGCTCGATCAGGCCGGTATCGACGTCAACCTTAAACACGTCGGACTTCGACTTGGCGATCTCGGTCTTTTCCTTTTCCGTCAGCTGCCAGAGCGAATTCCACTCGAAGAAGATGTCGGCGGGCCGGGTGCCGAGCACCGACCGTATCATCACTTCATCAATGCGGCTGAGCGCCGGGGCGATCGTCGTCTTTTGCTCCGTCGACACGCGGTCATAGTAATTGCGGATGTCGCTTTCGCCGGTAGCTGACAGACCAGTCGGCGACTGGCCCAGCATGCGGGTGGCCGGAATGTCGGCAGCACCGGACGCGATAAGCAGGTACATGCGCAGCAGATCGGGCATCCCCGTAAACTGCGCGTTGATGCGTTCCCATTCCTCGTCCTTGTCGAGCAGGATCATGTTGTGCAGCGACTTGGCGACGCCAGCAAGAGCGAAGCGCTCGAGCAGACGGTTGGAGTAGTCCGGGTCGGACAGACTGGCGGTTAGGTCCGGAACGCTGATCACGTCGAGCTTGTTCTCCTGCACCAACGACGCGACCGAACTGATGACGAGGCCCGCGCCGACGATGGCGTCATGCACGATCTGCAGCATACTGTCGCCCCAGCCGTCGCCGACGCCACTTCGATCAGGATCAGGCAGCGGCATTCCGACCAGCCGCACCACGCGCGACGGGTGAATACGCATCGATGACGTGTTGGCCGCTGTGCGATCGTAGTATTGCGGTTCGCCATACCACGGACTGCCGAGATCGCGCTCAATCGGGCCGGACGCAATCTCGTTCCGACTGATCGCGTGCACGAATCGCAACGAATCCTTCTTGACCATGTTAAGATCAAGCGGCGTGCTGTTGTCGCCCGTGCCGTCGACGCCCATCACCAGCGCGCCACCGCCGTACAGCCGCGCCTTGATCATCGCGGTCTGGAGCTTGTTCATCAAGTTCAGATTCTTTTCGGCAGTCTCCAACGCCGTGATGTCGGCACGATCGGCCTGCCAGTTGCGGCCTTCGCGGGTGGCGTCGTAGGCCGGAATGTCAACAACTTTACGCGCGATCCAGTCGCCGCGATAAGCGGCTTCCTGCTGGGCAATGTCGAGCGGCACGAAGTTAAAGCGGGTGGCGGCGGTCTTGTCGCGTGCCGTGCCCATACCAGTAATCAGATTGGTCAGCGAATCGCGGACCTTCGTGATGTTAGCCCTGACGGCATCGTTGACCGGAATGCCGTTAACGGTTGCTTCGGTCATGACTTCTTCCTCATGCTACGCCTGACTTCCGCATCGAAGCCAGAGCGAGTGAATCCCAGACTGACGGCTGCCGGCGAAACGTTGCGCGCTCGAGCAATGTCCGACAGGTTGGAGCCCGACAGGAACATCTGCTCGCGCACCGTGCGTTCCTTGTCGGCGGCGACGTGCGTGAATTTCAGCCGGCCGGACCTGTATCGGCTCCAAGCCGTATGTAGTGCGGTGTCGGACACGCCCAGCCGCTCCGCAATCACATTCGGTGCCAGCCGATCGTTATCACGCATCTGCCTGATGCGTGCGAACACTTCCGGCGTCCATCTGAAAGTGTTCCGCCTTGCCATGCTACACACACCAGAAACGTTCCATGCGCGACGCCGACGGCGGGCGGACGTAGCCGATCGCGGCATGGCGCGCGCAGTACGCACCGAAAGCCGACTTCTGACCACATAGGTGCGACACGCCATCGTCGTCGACACCGGGCATCGGCCAGCGGCAGGCCGTGCGACTGACGCCAGTAAGCAGGACGAACGGCGCATCGGGTTCCTCTTCCGGAAGTTCCGGTATCGTCGGGATCAGCTTGCCGTCGTCGCCACGCTTCATTTCGTGCTGAACAGTGGCGGGCCGGAAGGCGGCGAGGACCCTACCATGCTGGTCTGTCTCCGACTTTACAGTCGCCGCCCGTGCGGCGCGTTGCTGCTCGATCTGCAGCAACCGGCGCTCTCGCTGCTGGGCACGCATCGCGGGCGACATCGCCGTTCCGTTGCGGCCTCTGATCTGCATGACGCGCGCGCCGTTGTGACGCGGGTATTCGTCGTGCAGGCCGAGCCGATGGACCTTGCCGATCACTGAGTTGGTGGAAATGTCGACGCCGAATTCCTTACTTAGAAGCTTCGCAATCTCCGACGCCGGTATGTCCGGATTACGCCACAATTCGGTCAGCCGTTGTTTGACTTGCGGGTCTTTCCAGAAACGAGTACCCGAAATCCATTGCGTTCTGCTCGTCATTCTACGCCCCCGTTATCTGACCCACGACATCGACGAATCATAACCGCCGACGATCAGCTTGGCGAACGCGCCGGCAGCCGCGTCGACTATGTCCTTAAGCTTCCCATTCGGGAAGAGCTCGTGCTGATCGATGAATTCCTTGTTCCATTCGGCTTCCCGCAGCTTGACGTTGCCGCCCTCGACTTGGGCTGCATACGGATCAGCACGCGTCTCTTTGCTACCAGTCACCTTGTCGGCGCGGGCCTTGAAGCCGGCCAACTGGCGCACGGTGTTTTCGGCGCTCTCCTTGCCGCCCGATCCCGGCTCCTGCTCGACCCACACGCTGACATTAGCACCATAAGCGGCGCGATCGAGTTCCGCCCGTTGCTTGATGATCGATTCCCGCTTGAGCGCCGACCAGCGTCCGGTGATCACGTCGTCGACGACGTAGGTATCGTCCTTCATCAGATGCATCAGTACGCCCGCAGTCTGGGCACCTGTGCCGCCCTCGGTGCCGGCCTTGTCCCAGTAGCGCACGCTGCGCTTGATCTGCTTGCGATCAATGTTCCTAACGGTGGAGAATTTTTCGATCGGGAAAATTCCGCCGCCCTGAATGATCGGGCTCTGCTGATAGACCGCTTCCCAATTAGCCTGCCGCATCAACACCTTGCGCTTAAGCAGGAAGTCCTTCGACTTGAATTCCGGGAACAGCGCCTCGCCTTTGACCCGGTACTGCTCGTCTTCGGTGGCGATCGCCGGGAACGACACGACCTTGACGCGCTCCTTGCCGAAATGCGCAATCAGCCGGCCGGCCGGATCGTCGACGTGCCAGCGCGTCATCATCATAATCAGGCCGGCAGTTTCCGAGAAACGCGAGAAGAAGTCGTCAGTAAACCAGTCCCAGACCTTGTCTCGAGCCGCCGGGCTGTTGGCTTCGGCGCGGCCTTTAATCGGATCGTCGACCACGCCCAGATCAAGGCTCTCGCCCGTGACCGATCCGAGCACGGTGGTGTTGCGAAACGAGCCGCGATACATAAACTCAAGGACGCTCTGGTTGCGGACGTACCCGCCCAGCGGTCCCAGCGCCGACGCCGCAAGCTGGGTCTCCGGAAACGCGCGCTGGTACTTCTCACTGTTGAGCGATCGCTGCACCCGCAGGTTGGCGCGCACGCCGAGCCGGTCCGAAAACGAGCCGTAGATGGTCTTGGTGTCGGGTAGCCGGCCGGACAGCCAGCAGATAAAGTCGATGACGGTCCACGACTTGCCGTGCTGCGGCGGTGCCTGAAACAGCATGATCGGCGCTTTGCCGGCAGCGAAGTCGTGGTAGAAGTGCGTCAGTTCCCGCGCCACCCGGCGCTGCCACCAGCCGAGCTTCATGCCGGGATTCATGTACTGGCGGTAAGTCCAGAAGCTCTCGCGCGCCTTGATCGCCGCCAGTATCTCGTACATCACCAGCGTTTCGGGCGTCAGCAACCGACGCGGCACCTGCATCACGCGGCTGACCGTCGTCATTCCGGCTCGTCCTTGGTGATGTCGACGGCGGTGCCCTCGATCACCACGTCTTCCGGCTCGTCCTCGTCGAATGCCACCAGCGGCAGGCCGAGCGACGTCAAACGCTTCTCGATCTGTTCCCGTGTCTGGGTCGTCGACGACTGGTCGGTGATTGACAGGTTGGTCGCCGGGTTGAAGACTTCCGGCCGCATTCCCTTAAGCAGGAATTCCAGCAGGCGGTCACTGTAGTTGATCTTGTGACCGACGACATCGCCCGCATGGTAGACGGCTTCTTCGACGCCCTCCACCGCCCGCCGTCGCGCCTCGTCAACCATCAGGTCGATGCCATCCTGCTTGGCCTCGTCCCAAGCGGCGGCAAACTCGGGGTCGGACCAGCGCCAGTGATACGCCGTATTTCGCGAAATATCGGCTGCCGCAGCGGCGGCGTAGACTGACTGACCCTTGCGGATCGCGGCGAGAAACGTCTGCTTGTAGTAGGGAATGTGTTCCTTCTGGCCGTGATTGGTGAAAATTCGGCCAGTGCTCTGGTTCTTGACCGGCTTGCCGTTCCGACCTATACGCCGTTTGGCCTTGGCCTGCGCCGCTGGTTTGCCGCCCGCCATTCGCTATATCCCGCCCGATATACACAACATGTTTAGCATTCCGCGCGCTTTGGTTTGCGTGGATTGAGGGAATTCCGGGAGTTCCCCTCGCTCTCCCCGCGTCGCGCCATACTCCGATCGAGGTACTCCACCCGAGTTCCCGACGGGATTCCCAAAAATTCCCCCGGCAAAATTCCCTCTGCGTTCCGCCCGAGTTCCCTCGGGTTCCTACGCTTGCCCCAGCCTCGCATTCCTAGATAGACACGCTGAATTCCGCCCGACATTCCGCCCCGACCCCTGCTCGCCATCCGGGAGCCGACAGACAACCACGCCCTGTCACCCTGATGCAAGGGTTAACCGACGCGCAAGCACTCCTAGGACTTCGGTCCTAGACCGCCGGCCTCGGACCTACCGGGTGTGAGTAGGATGCACTCGTCACAACCTCCGATACCCGTTCTGTCCCGCCCGGAGGCGTGAATAAGGACGGCCTCGGGACGCACTCGATGCCCGTCCGACGGGCCTTGTCCTTTCCGTCCCGTCTGTCCCCTCTTTTTTTAGAAGAAGAAGAAGAAGAAGAAGAAGGAAGGAAGAAAGAAAAAAACGCGCGCGCGAGGGAGGGTCCCGCCGGCCCGCCGCTCTCCCCCGCCGCGCCCCGGATATGGACGCATATCGGGGACGGATGGACAGCAGGACAACCCTTAAAGGCCCTTGATAGTTGGCTGCGTCTTGAAGCCCGTCAGACGGGCATTGACGACGTCCGACCCTTTTCTCGAGGCCCGATCCGTCACCGGGACAGACCGACGGCACCGGGACGGGACGGCCGGCTCCAGTGGTAGCCCGATCCGACCTACCCCGTCCGGGATGCGACAGTCTGCCACATCCTCCGCTTGCGTCTCTGTTACGGTCTCGGGCCGACCGTCCCGGCATCCGCTTACCGTTAACCCAATGTGGAGCAAGCGGCTTGGTTCCTCGGAGCTCCTCCCTCGCGCCGTCCACAGGTACGCTTCCGACCACAACGGATTTCCGAGAGAAGCCCTTGACACGCCGCCCTGAGCCGTGGTCAGGTGATCGCCTGTCCGATGTCGGATAAAAAGACGCCCCGGTCTCTGGACCGAGACCGGGGCGTAAAGGCTGGGTACAGACGCGTGTAACGTCCGGCTCCTTTTTACCACGACATCACGACCACGTCAATAGGTACTCCGTGCGCGCTCCACGGAACCTAGGGGGTGCTTTTCTATGCCTGACCAGCCTAAGGGATCGACCGCGTCCGGAATCAACCAGACCCTGCAGTGGGTGCGCCGGAATGACTTCAAGCCGGTGCCTCTGTTTCACCGGTCAAAGGCCGCGATCAACCGCAACTACGTTGACCCCGGATACGTCCCGCCTGACGATTCCCTCTGGCACGCCAACGACTACGGCCTTGGCCTCGTCACCGGCCCGGCCCATTCAGGCCCGATCGACGCCGACCTTGACAGCCCGGAGGGAATTCATTTCGGCTCGCTGTTCCTGCCGCCTACACAGGCCGTATTCGGCCGCGCCAGCAAGGTCGATTCTCACCGCCTGTACCGGGTCGAAGAGCCGACGTTTGAAAAGATCGCCTTCATCGACCCGATGTCGAAAGAGACGATCCTCGAGCTCCGGGGCGACGGCGGGCACCAGACCGTAATGCCGGGTTCGGTCCACGAAGGCACGGGCGAAGACATCAAGTGGAGCACAGTTCCGTTTCCGACCGTCCCGACGGTCACGTCCGAAGTCTTGAGGAAAGCCGCAACGAAAGTCGCCATCTGCTCCGTGATCGCTCGCCACATCTGGCAGGAGGGCTACCACAACGAGCCGTGCAAGCACCTGTCGGGCATGTTCTACCGCAACGATTGGCCCGTCGAGGAAGCCTGCGAAATCATACAGGCCGTGATGGACTACACGGGCGACAAGGACAAGTCTCGCATTCCGACGATCAAGGCCACGTATCGTCGCGGTGATCAGGGCCAGATGCTCACGGGCTCCGTCAAGCTGCGGGAGCAGCTGGGTGAGAGCAAAGGCATCGTCGTCGACTACATCCTGCGTTGGCTGGGTGCACCCGACGTGGCGTGGGTCGGCGAGTTTAACGAGACGTTCGCGGTGTCGATGGTAGCCGGCTCGTTTCGCATCGCCAACACCGAAGTTCCACCCGGTGAGCCGCCCGTGTTTCTCCACAAGGAAGACTTTCTCAACCGGTATTCCAACGACTACATCAACATACCGGGCAGCGACAAGCCGGTATCAAAGGCCCGGCTGTGGTTGAGCAGCCCGCGCCGCCGTACTTACGACGACGTGCGCTTTATTCCCGGCGGTGAGCCGGATTTCAAAGTCGGCAAGCGGAACGTGCTAAATAGCTGGACCGGCTGGGCGGCACCGCCGTCGAAAGACGGTTCGTGTGAGGCGTGGCTGACGTTGCTGCGCGACGTGATCTGCGGCGGTAACGACGAGCAGTACGTCTGGATGCTGCACTGGTTCGCCAATATCTTGCGGGAACCACAGAACAAGTGCGGCACCGCGCCAGTGCTGATCGGCGAAGAAGGTGCCGGCAAGTCGCTGTTGGTGCGCTACTTCGGCCACATCCTTGGCTCCAACTACGTCGTAGCGTCGAACGAAGAGCACATTCGGGGCAAATTTAACAAGCACATGGCGACGGCCTTACTTCTTCACTCCGAAGAGGCTCTGTACGGTGGCGACCAGCGCCACGCCGCGATCATCCGGTCACTGATCACCGATGAATACATGATGGTCGAGGCTAAAGGCGTTGATGCCGAACGCGCCCGCAACTATGCGCGACTGATCCTGTCGTCAAACAAGACCCACGCCGCGCCAGTCGCACTTGGTGACCGGCGGTACACCGTCTTTATGATGGGTGATCGTTCGGTCAAGGAAAACGAAACGTTGCGAGACGCCGTGCTGGCCGAAGAGAAGAACGGCGGGCCAGCGGCGCTCCACCACTATCTGACGACGATGGACTACGATCCGCAGCTGCCGCGCTCCAATCTTAAGAACAAGGAACTACTGCAGGTAAAAGAACTTAATCTTGACCCGATCGTCCTATGGTGGCAGAAGCGGCTGGAAACTGGCCACGTGCTCGACAGTTATTTACGCGGCATGACGAAGCCGGCGGGTCACCACTGGCCGGACGTCGTGTCGCTGCGGGCGCTTGAAGCATCGTACGCCATTTATCTCGACACCAATGGTATACGTAGGCCAATTAACCCGTTTCAGATACGCAGCACCTTAAGCCAGATGCTCGGTGGTCTGGAACTCGATTTGCGGCGTCAGCGTTACAATGACCTGATCATGGAAGAGAACGTCTCGCGCCATGCTCACAATCTGGGCGACGGACAGGGACGACAATCGTCGATTATGAACATGCCGACGCTTGCCAAGTGTCGCAAGCATTTCGAGAAGTATATCGGTCAGGAGCTTAACTGGGACGCTGAGCCCAAGTCTGATGACACCAAGAACGACGATCCGGACCCGGACGGCAAGCGAGGCAACCGGAATTCGGACGACTTCTGATGCCGAAGGTCTACAACAGACACCACGGCGACGCGCCACGGGACGCCGTCTACTGCGGGCGCGGCTCGAGGTACGGCAATCCGTTTAGGATCGGCAGAGACGGAACGCGTGACGACGTCTGCGATCGCTTCGAGCGTGAAATTCTGCCGAAACTCGACGTTTCCAACTTGCGCGGCCGTGATCTCGTGTGCTTTTGTAAGCCGCTACGGTGTCACTGCGACGCCATTCTTGCAAAGGCTAATTCAGGGTCCGCGTGATGTCAGCACTGGGCGACGTCGTCAACGAGCACGGCGACATCAAGATATCTGAAATCGCGTCGGCGATGTATGGGCGCGTGCAGCTGAACCGCGAACAAGCTTACTACGCATCGCAGTTCGGGTGGCGTGTCGTGCGTACCCTTAACGATCGGGGCGACACGCTGATGGAACGAAACGAAGGGGAGAGACCAAATGCACGAGCAGAAGCCGACTGATTTTCTGATCACTTTCATGCGCGACTACAACGACGCGCTGCTGATGTTGCGCCACGTAGATTTGGGCGCACCCGACAATGTCCATCACGCGATACAGAAAGCCACGATGTCGGGCATCGCGTCAATCGCCACGTCGTTGTCGCTCTTTGCCATGCGCTCCGAAGCCGCACTTGAGCAGCGGATGAAGGCACTGGATGAAGTCGTCGAGCAGCTGAAAGTGATCAACGGCAACACGGCCATCGACGGCATGATCGCCGAGCAGCCGGTCGTGCTGGCGTCGATCCTTGACGGCGACGAACTTTCGACAATAAAAGGCGAATTCAAGGTCTACGCCGGTCCGAATTTTCACCAGCTACGTACCCATACTTTCGGGTCCGCAAGAGACACCGATCAGGGCACCCTCGTACAGAGCTACGCCGTCGCCAGCACCGAAGACCTGCAGCGCGCGTACCACGGGTACTTCGAGGGCATCAAGGTCGGCATCTATACCGCTGAGTACGTCGGAGAAGAGACCTGCAACGGCGTCAGAAAGACGATGCAGGTCGTTTTTACCGCCGGAGGATGATCGCTGCGATGACTGAGCGCCTCGTCACTGATGAATTCGTGTTGCGCGGGCGGTTGATCGAACTGTGGATCGAGCACGACACTTGGTGGCTGTGTCTGCCGGAAGAATCCACTGCTTTTCCCGACATGCCGCGCAACACGGTTCTAGGCGAGGACGACTTCGAGCCGCCGCTGACCGACCGGGAAATCGACGATATTAGCATTCGCATTCGGGACTTTCAGGAATGGCTGGCTGAACCCTAGTTCCATTTTGACGACGCCCGCGCGGCGTGCTACAGTCCCGCGTACTCCACATTGGTTTAAGGATTCCGCGTATGTCCGAAGTCACCGTGATGGACCTGTTAACGGTCGTCATGTTCGCCGTCGTCGTTTATCTCGGCGTTCGGGTCCGACAGCTGCAGACCGCATACGACGAGGCCAACCAGAGCCTGCTGGTCGTCGTCGGGCAGCTGCGGGAAATCAGCGCCGAAATCGTGCGGGAGCACGAAGCCGCGCCGCGCCTCAAGTCGTTGCTGCAAGCACCGGACGACGAATGATCATCGCGGCGACGGGGCACCGGCCGGAAAAGCTGGGCGGGTACACCGATCCCGGCGCGTCGTTTGCGCTCATACGTCTGGCCGATGATTATCTGGTCGAGCAGCGCGAGGCGCACCCGGACCTTAGCGTCATTAGCGGGATGGCGCTGGGTTGGGACCTAGCCGTGGCGCAGGCGTGTTACGATTTAAGCATTCCGTTTGTCGCCGCCGTACCATTCCCCGGTCAGGCTGACCTGTGGCCGACAGTGGCTCGCAATCAATACCGCAGCTTGCTTGCTCAAGCGGCTAAGGTCCGCTACGTCAGTTACGGTCGTTACACGAACGCCAAGATGACTAGGCGTAACCGCTGGATGGTCGACAACTGCAACAAGATCGTGGCGCTCTACGACGGCACGCGCGGCGGCACTGCTAACTGTCTGGGCTATGCCGAGCAGATCGGCAGGCCGTGGGAAAATCTCTGGGGCAGGTGGCTTGAAATCAGGCCGAAATAGGAGAACGACGATGACGAGAGCCGAACTCGAACAACGCATCGTAGCGGCGAGCAAGTACCGCAGCGGGCCGGACAGCTGCAACAGTCTGTATATGGGCAGCATGGCGACGGCCACCCTAATGAACATTCTTGGCGGCACGTACGCCGGCAGACGTTCCATATTCGATCTTGTGAAGAAGGCGACGGAACATCAGCTGTACAAGGCGCTCGAGTATTGCAAGCCTTACCTCGACAGCATGGATGCCAAACAGGCCAAGATCGACAAATCGCGGGCGAAGATCGAGCCGATAGCCGCTGACAAGGCGGCGGGGTTTCTGCGGGGGGCGGCGGACTACTTCGATCAGCGCACTAAGTCGAGCGAGGACGCGGAAATCTGGGCCTACGTGTACAACGCCGAAAACTGTCGTCGGGTTGCGGACCTCGTCGAGGCGGCGATCATCGGTCATCCGATCGGAACGGCACCGAAGGACCGCCCGATCCTTGCGTGGTGCGACCACGAGGCCGACCCGCGCTCGCTTGACGACACCGGCAAGAAACTCACACTATACGCGGCGCATGCCGAAGGATTGTCGCACGCGCCGACTGGCTACCACATTGTCGAGTGGGGCGGCGCGTGGGCGGACAGCCAAGAGGACGGCGGCGGGAACTTGCCAGACTGGTGGTTCGTCGTCGGCAGCGAATTCGAGCAAGCCGCGAACCCGGTCCGCTGGTGGCCGTTGCCGCCCGATCTGCCACGAACTCCGGAGAAGAGCAATGACTGACGAAAGCCGCACGTTCGTTCGCGTCTACATGCTGCCCCGGAAGCTGACTGACGGTTATTGCTTCCAAGGCGGAGTTCCGATCGCGTTTCAAAACGTTGACTGGTTCGAAGCTCTGGTCTCCGGAGGGCGCGACAGGCTCGCTGACTTCGTCAAAAAGAAACGGTACTACAAGCCGTCCGAGCGGTTTCTGGTCCTCGGTGACCATCCGGATTTCACGTTTACGATCGATCCGGAGAAGAAGCCCGATGCGCTTTGAGGACGTGACGCACCGGTTCAGTACGACTTACGGGCCGGACGGCCGTCCGCTCAACGCCGCCATATCTCACTTTCACCAAGTACGTATCTGGCAGGCGATCCACGGCGGGTATTCATGGTCAATCATGTACGAGCCGGGCGTCTCGACTTGGAGCGACGCTGAAAAGGCGAAGTGGGTCGGCCATACGGCGACTTACCGCAAGCTAGGCCAGACTGGAAGCAACAACACGATCCCTATTGACGGCGGACCTTGGGCGTCGTTTAATGAGGCCGAGCAGGCTTGTAAGAATGTCTGGAAGCAACTGCGCCAGCTGACATAGGAGAGACGACGTGGCAGTAACCTACGTAACCGAAGGGCGAACGACGACCCGCAAGCAGATCGACGTCGAGCGCGCCATGGCGCTGTTTGAGCGTGGATACACTTACGGCCAGATCGGGGCGATCCTCGCCAAGAGCGAGGGCCGGCGGATGGCGTATCACCACGATTCCGTGCGCCATGCCTGTCGTACGTGGGAGGAAGCCGGCGACATCGTTCCGCCGTCTGCCGAGCTCTGGGCACGGCAGTACCCGATCGTCGACGCCCCGCGTCAGCGACGCGCACGAGGCCCGAAATGAGCGGCGGCTACGCTTACGGCGATCACGAGCCGACCGAGCCGTGCCCTTATTGTCGGACGCCCTGTCGCGCCGACTTTGTGGACGTCGGCGTCGGATTTCAACAATGTGGCCCGTACCACTGCGACGTCTGCGGAGCGTCGGAAATCGGACCCAACGACGAGGAACGGCCGCTGTCCGACGACGAGAAGCGTACCGGCTGGTACGGACCAAACAGCGAGCCCGGCTCGTCGGCAAACGTGATCGGTGGCAAGGTGGTGTCGCACGTACAGGCCCGCGCCGCCTACCGGGCCGAATTCGTGGGCAATCCGTTGTGGCACGACAAGAAATACGTCGAAGACTGGCAGAAAAGGCAGCGGGAGAAGAAATGACCAGAGAACAGCTTAAGGTGCTGCTCGATCAGGCGCACCCGGAAGTGCGGGACTGGGTCCTCGACGATTCGTTCCAGATGCTCGTGCATTACAAAATGGCGCTCGTGCTCGCCGTGATCTGCGCGACGTGCCTGTTGCTTGTCGTGGGCACCGGATCGATCGCGGCGTTCCTGCTGGCGCTCGTGTCGTCCGTCGCCTGCGTGATCACCGCCCGCAATTTCTGGGAAGTCGCAGAACGAATTCCGATCCTAGTCGGTCTGCTCGAGATCGGCTTCTTGAAGGACACCGATCCGTGAAAGACGCCACGCCGACGAGGCCGATGGTGCCTCGACGTCCCAACCCCCGCCCGCGCGTCAAGCGCAGCCAGAGAAACGAAGCCGATGCCCCTCGATCTCGAAGCCCAGATGGAAGCAATTCAGGCGGTTCTGAAATTGAAAGAGAAGATGAAGGAACGGAAGATCGACCACGCTTGGACGCACTGTCCTAAGTGTAAGGGCAAGCTCTACGCCCGGCTCGTTGGTAGGAAGCAACATATACACGCCCGCTGCCAAACCGACAAATGTCTGGCGTTTATGGAGTAGAGGTTATGCGCCTGTTTAACGTGACCGAAATCTGGAAATCTGTTGGCTCCGTGGTAAGTCACGGCGTGTATTTAAACCCGTCGCGCGTTCTGGCGATTAAGGCGATCACTGGTCCGGATAACGTGGCGCGCACCCACATCTTGTGCTCCGGTAGCATGGGTGAACTCGTGTATGAAGTCAAAGAGCACGTCGACGAAGTCGTGTCCCGCGTCAACGACGCAATGAAGGAATAAGACGATGGCTGGAAGTTACGACCACTGCGTCGACAAGGAAACCGGCGGCTATCGCGGCACCGCCCTGCTGGAAAACATGCGCGACATGGCGGAGGCCGTCGAAGAAATGTTTTTCATGATCCGGTGGATGGAACTGACGGGCAACACGGCTCGACAGGCCAGCGACGCCTATTTCCGGTGTCTGCGACGCGAAGAGCCGTGGCCGATGTTCATGGCTCCGGCCGTGGAATCGGAATCCTACGCGCGCGGTCCGAAGCCCGACTTGGGTGGACCCGTTCCGGGTTTCGGGGAAACCCCCGGTGCCAAGTATCGCCGGATGGACTTGGTTGAGAAGTACGCAGGCGAGGCGCGGTACACGGGCGTCGTGCTGGTCGCCTATCGTACGACGCGCGGCGGGCTTCGGTACGTCGTCGAAGTCGACCCGCAGGGCTTCCAGATGATCGTCACTGACGGCATGATCAGAAAGGCGGAGGGCTGAAATGGACCACATTAGCAACAAGGCGAAAGCCATCTATCTGGCGAGCATATCGACGCCGTCGGGCCGGCCGGCGCTCGACTGGGAAACGCTGCAGCCCGAGACGCAGGCGATTTACCGCAGGCTTGCGATGGCGTCCGTCTACGGCTACACTAACGGTGGACAGTCGGTGACGATCGCAAATCACGAGATCGTCGACATGCTCCACCACATCAGCCGCAAGCTGCGGACCTACGCGTCGATCTACACCGGCGACAAGGAAGCACGGAGCATGGCGGACTGGTGCGAAACGAACGCCGAGTATCTCGCCGCTCTTACCGAACACATGGCGTCGATGGCAGCCAGCGAAGAAGACGAAATCCCGTCCGACGATCTGGCGACGCCGTTTCCGCCGACGCCCGGAATGCTCGTCGATAATCCGGAGCTTGACGCCACTGATGGCGCGCACCCGGCGTGGTGGCGCGGCCACGACCACGGAGCCGACGCGATCTGCCGGGAAGCGACCAAAATCCTTGACGGAGAAGACAGCGGCGCGGGCAAGGCGCGCGAGCCGTGGGAGACCTTGCGCCGCCGGCTGCTATGGCTGCGCGCCGACGCGATGCAGACGCTGCGGGCGCTCCAGTTCCGCGCCCGTGACTGGTCGCACCAGTGTTTCGGTCGGGAACGGGCGATCGACAAGCAGGAGCGCGTATTCAGATTTCTGGAAGAAGCGCTGGAGCTCGCGCAGGCGTGCGGTTGCTCGAAGTCGCACGCAATGCAACTGGCCGACTACGTCTACGCCCGCCCGGCTGGCGATCTTCTCAACGAATTCGGCGGCACGATGCTGACGATGCTCGTCCTTGGGGAAGCGCATTCGATCGACGTGTCCGTTGCGACGGAGGCCGAACTCAAGGCCAACTGGGCCAACATGCAGAAGATACGCGAGAAGGCCGACGGCAAGCCACTCCAGAGCCCATTGCCGCAGTAACACGTACTTTAGGGGGCGAAAGTATGTCGATCGATGAAAACACCGTCGTCGTGACGCCGCACAGGCAGACGATGGCGGGAATCAAGCTGATCTGCGAGAGCCACAAGGTCACGGTGAGCGAAGTGCTGGTGTCCGGACCGCTGCGTTACTTGAAGCAAAGGAAGGCCCGCGCCGCCGTTATTCAGCACCTATATTCCGAGCATCGCTGGGCGTTACTCCGCATCGCCCGGTTTATGAAGATCGACCGAGATACGGTCCGCTACTACCTGACCGGCGGGACCCGGAGGCGCAAGCATCCGCGCAACTGCGTCAATTGCGGCAAGGCGTTTCTCGCCATCAAATACGGCGAGAGCGCGATGCAGCAGTTTTGTTCAACTAGTTGTTCCAACCAGTTTCGGTTTAAATCGAGGCGATGACTGATGCCTAAAGACAGACAGCGGCCGTCGTGCCCCGGTTGCCTCGTCGAGCATCGCAGTCTGGTTATCGACAGTCGCACGACGGCCAGAACTATCCGCCGTCGGCGAAGATGCGAGGGCTGCGGCCACCGCTGGACGACTTACGAAATCGAAGGGAAAGACCTTAAGCCGGTGCTGGACTTCGTCGATCGGGCGGAAAAGGCCGTCGACCAGATGACCGTCGCCGCGATCGCCTTGTCCAACGACGTGACGAAAATTCGCGACGTGCTCCGAATACCTGATGACGACTAAGGCGCTCGAGCAAGGCGCGGGTCCGACCGATCGTCGCCTGCTGATTACCGAATTCCTGCGAATGTCTCCGCTTGCGCGCTGCTCGGCGTTTGTCGTGGACCGCCATCGGCAAAGCTGGAAGGCCGTTCACGCGACGCGCGTGCTGGCGTCCGACGACGGCGAAGTCGATTAACGATCTGTTAACCACGCCTAAAGTTCCTGTTCGCCGGAACTCTTCCAACATTGCACCCAAAGTCGTCCCGTGGTATAGTTTCTGCACGGGCTCTTCCGCCCGCGACATAGGGACGATCCGATGACCGCAATCAACGCCTCCACCTTCGAGCCGAACGGCACCGTCGAGAACCATTCGTTTGGCACCATTGAGGACGGCACTGTCGAAGTCACGCTGGGACGCGAGACCCGCCGTGTGAGGGCGAGCCGGTGGACGACCCCCGACGAAAACCGCATCAATGCCTACGGCGTGTCGGGCCGGTACAACACTGGCACCAAGGCGTGGCCGGCTTCGATCACGCTTTGCCTCACCGGTCGCCGGGCCGGTATGGAAACGGCTCGTTTCGGTCGCGACGATCGGGACCCGAAATTCAACAAGATGCGCGGCATCTTCTTCTCGTAACCCTCAAACCACCGGGCGGCTCTTGGAGCCGCCCGCCCGCGACATAGGAGACTTCGATGGCGTCTTGGGCCGACCACTTCAACACCTACACCGAAGCCTGCGAGTTTTACGGCGTCGATACGCCCGCTCAAATTCGCGCCGAACAGCAGGCCGAACTTGAAGCCGAGTGGGTCGACATGCAGGACCTGATCGAGGCGCGCGGCGTGCGCGTTCCCGAGCCTTACGAATGCCCGTATTGACACAGGAGAGCACAGTGAACAAGGACCGACGTAAGCGCCTGCAAGAGGCGCTCGAGCAGATCAACTCCGCCAAGGAAACGATCGAGGAATGTCTGCAGGAAGAGCAGGAGTACCGCGACAACATGCCCGAGAACCTGCAGAACGGCGACGCGGGGGACCGCGCCGATCAGGCTATCAGCGAGCTTGAAAGCGCCGTGTCCAGCCTCGACGACGCCGTCAGCAACGTCGAGACGGCGAGCGATTAATACATCGTTAACCACGTTTATCGGCCACGCTTGAATTCCGTCTCGAAGCGTGATTTTGTATTGTTTCGGGCAATTCCGCCCGCAGGAGGGTGTTATGCACCAAGAGTTCGCCGCCTTTGCCGCCCGTTTCAACGTTTCCGTCGCCGACGCGTACGTTCTGCCCGCGCTGTTCGAGCGCTCGGCAGAACTCGTCAAAATGCCCGTGCGTGGTCTGTTGGCGGAAGCCACCTACCGCAATCCCGCGCTCGGCGAGTATATGGCTGGAGCCGCGCGCAAAGTCGCGGCGGAGGATCGGGCGGCTTGAGCCGCCCGGAAAGGACCGACACAATGGCTAGGTACGCCCTGTCAAAATACTTCGCACGTGGCGCGGGCCACGTCGTCCGGCTTCACGGTGCCGAAGTGCTTTTGTTCGACTGGCACGGTCGGCGCGACGGTCATGCGTACATTGACAAAGACGACAAGGGTCGTGCGACTTATCGTCGCGGAGGCGTCGTGTACCCCAGCTTCGCGGCGCTCCTGCGGGGCGTCGAGCAGGAGCATAACGGTTAACCAGCCATTAACCACGCTTATCGGCTGCGCTTGAATTCCACCGGGCAATGTGGTTTCCTTCGTTTACGGGCAATTTCGCCCGCGACATAGGAGACCGCAATGCCCCGCGCCGCCACCATCACCGATGCCGCCGAAGCTTTCAGGCTTGCCGATTTCGCCCACAACCGGGCGAACGACGCGCGCGACGCTATGGACGTCGAAGGCGTCCGCCTGTTCGCCAACCTGACGGCGGAATATACCTATCGCGGGCTGGACCTGCTGGGCCTGAACCGCCGCTAATCCCTCGAAACAGGAGACCTGCCATGACCACCAAGCAAACCAAAGTCCTCGACGGCGACGTGTTCCGCACTCGCGGCGAGGCGCGCGCCGTCGCGGCGCTCCTTCGCGCCCGTGGCTGGAAAGCCGTCGTCGAGAGCTCTGCCGGCGAGCACCGGGTGCGCGTCAATCGGGACGGAATGTCGGCCTACTTCTACGAGGGCGACCACGTCGATACGTTCCAGCCGCGTTGGGTCTGACCCTCCTTGACGTGGTGCCCCGCGTCGTGCTCTCCTATCGGCCCGCGCCCTAGGAGAGCACATCTATGTCGGACAACCAGAGAACGGCCGCGCCATATCGCGCGCCCGGATACGTAAGCGGCCTGCGCCCCGTCGCCGAGAACAGCGTCAACCCTAAGGACGGTCTCGGGGACCTCAAGGTTCCGCTCGGCGTCGTGCCGGCCACCGCCGAAGTCTTTACCGCGATCGGCATGGGTAACGGTGCCGGCAAATACGGGCCGTACAATTACCGCGTCGCAAAGGTGCTCGCGCTCGTCTACATCGAAGCGCTCGAGCGCCACGTCAAGGCTCTCAAGGACGGGCAGGACTACGACACCAAGACCGGCATTCACCACGGTTGCTTCATCCTTGCCAACGCCGCCATCTATATGGACGCGCTGGCGTGCGGTAAGTTGATCGATAACCGGCCGGTGAAGGGCAAGGCGGGCGAAATTCTGGAGATTTTCGCAATGGAGCCGACCGATCCGGCCCGCAGTCCGGAGGACGTACGCGCCCTGTTTGAAGGGCTGTTCTCCGAAGCGGCCGTCGAGGCGCGGGCGGCTGAAATTCAAGCTGCCGACGCCGAGTGCCTCCGTAAGGAACTGATGCGGGAGGGAAGCGAGCAATGACGGTCCTGTCGGCACAGACCATTCAGGCGCTCCAGCCTGTCGAACCGTTCTGCCAGAGGACGCGCCACAATGGCGTGACCTTCGGGCTGGGACCGGCCGGTTACGACGTGCGCGTTGCCGAGAAGCTCGTGTTGCTTCCCGGTCAGTTCGTGCTAGCCAGCACTGTCGAGCGCTTCAACATGCCGGGTGCCGTGCTCGCCGTCGTACACGACAAGAGCACTTGGGCGCGTCGCGGCCTGTTCGTCCAGAACACTGTGATCGAGCCCGGCTGGCGTGGCTTTCTGACGCTCGAGATCACTTACCACGGGCCACCGCGTCTACCGGACAGAGGACAGACGCCGCCGGCCGTGCCGATATACGTCGAAGCCGGCTCCGGAATTGCCCAGATCGTCTTCCACCAGCTGGACCACCGCACGGCGCTGCCGTACGAAGGCAAGTACCAAGACCAGCAGGCCGGTCCGCAGACGGCCATTCTGGAGGGATCGCCGCCACCGTCCGGCCGCCACCACTTGTACCAGACCGGTGACGCGGACGCACCCGACGCAATCAAGGATCGGAACGGCGAAGTCGTGCTAGGTCTGTGCCGTCGTTGCGGCATGGGCGAGGCGGAACTCGGGGAATTTTGCCATGCCGAAGGATAAGACGCCGCCGGCTTTTCAGAAGGGTGACCGCGTCTACGACATCGGCTCGACGCACAGCGGCATGACGGGCACCATCAAAGTTCCCGGTCTGGAAGTCTCGGAAGTAGGCTGGGATAACGGACGGACGCAGTGTGTCACCAACGAATTCCTGCGCCACGTCGGCACGTCACCGCCTGAAATTCAGACACCGGACCGTCGGTCGGCTGCGGAAGTCGATCGGGTGAAAGTCGCAGTGTCGCTGCCACCGACCGTGCAGGCGGTCAAGAAAGCCGCAAGGAAGGCCGACGAGCCGCCTGCAAAGCCGGCCGCGCCCAAAGCTACCCGGCCACCGAAGAAGCTCTCCGGAGCCCAGCAGAGACGCGCGGAAAGGCTGGCGCGCGAAGCTGCCGGGCGTTAACCTCCTGTTAACGATTTGCGTGCTTCCCTCCGAGTGTTCCTGTCTGGAGCTTGGATATGAAGAACGCACCCGCCTTAATTCCAGCGCACGTCCGCTTGGGTCGTGCCCGCGCGGAAGTACATCGCAAGGCCGCAGAGCAGCCCGACTTGCTGTACGTCATGCCGACGTGGCTGTTTGCGTTGGTGACCGCCCTCGTCGCCGGCATCGGCTTTGTCGCCATCACCATGGTCGGCAGAATTGCGGCGCTGGCGTCGTGATCAACCGGGAAGCAATCGCGCTCGACGTGTTGCTCGAGCTCTCCGAAATTCAGCGCCGGGCGGAACGCGCCATGGCTGCCAGACGGGAAGCCACGCAACTGGGCGAGGCATTCAGGGAGTCCGAAGACCACCGCTGCACTAGCCACCATCGTTTGTTAACCCGGCGTTAACCACGGCAACAGGTTCCCTTCGACGGAATTCCGCGACGCTTGAATTGCGGGCCGTCGCGTGGTATACTTCGTGTACGGTCGATCACGGCCGCGACATAGGAGCCTGAAATGCCGAAATTCCGCGTCACTTCCTCCGCTGGCGACTGGGTCATGGACGCCCCGATGTCCACCCTGATCTTGGTTTTTCAGCTACATCCGAGCGCCGTTGCGCGCATCCAGAGCGACATTCGCGACGGCGGCGTTGGCGTCCTCCACTTTAACCGCCGCCCGACCTTGGGCTATCTGGACGCCGTGTCCGTCACCGCGATCGACTGATCCCAACCGGCGGCGCGTCATCCGCGCCGCCTTCTTCGTCCCGACATAGGAGACCGAAATGACGGAAGTCTGGTTCGCTAACTACCGGAACATCAACACGGACCTTAAGTTCGATAACTTCTTCGACGACATCACGCCGTACGGCGTCGCCCTGCTCGACGTCGAGCCGGCGACGATCGAGCGCCTTAAGTCGCTCGCCATCAAGGAAGAGATCGTCGAGAGCGGCCACTACGAGGACGACGAAGGCCAGTCGATCGCCGCAACCGGCCACTGGGTCGAGGACGATGCCGAAACCAGCCCGGTCCGTTGCTTCCGGTTCCTCGACGAGGAAGGCGATCTGATCTTGGGCCTCGTCATTCGCCCGGCCTTCGTGATGTCGGCGAGCGACGAGGTATCTTGACCGATACCCCTAGGCCGTGGTTACATTGAGCCACGGCCTTTACCGTCCCGAAATAGGAGATACCCGCCGTGTTTGGCCCATCCCGCAGCAGCATTCTGGTCTACCGCTCCACCTACCCGTCACAGGAAGAACTCGACAACTGGCCGACAATGTCGCCGGAATTGCGAGCGTGGCTCGACGATTGCCGCGAAGCAATCAAGGGCACGCCCGTCGAGCCTTACCGGCTGTCGGCAGAGCCCAAGGTCAAGGACGAAGCCACGCTGGCGTTTGAGGCCGAACTCAAGGCCGCACAGCGTATTCGGCTCGACAATCTCAAGAAGAAGCCCAAGAAGGGACGCCCGCCGGGCACCGTGTGGGACCAGCGCATCTGCCGCTGGGTGCCCGATCCGCGCCTGTCGCTGCCCGTCCGTCCGGTTGACGGGAGCCGCCCCGGAGTTAACAAGAGCGGCTCCGGAGTTGACGGCGTCAGCCCGGTGGTTGCGCCGAAGCCCGCCAAGGGTGACGACATCAAGGCCCGGCTGACGGAATACGAGCCGGCGGCGCTCCGGGAATTCGCCGAGCGGAACGGCGTCTGGAACGACAAGTACCTCGAACTGCCCAATCCGGGCCTGATCCGCATGAATATCGGCAACCGTCTGCGCGCCAAGATCAAGCGCGGCGAAGCCGTCGAGTGGTAAACCCCGAAATCCTCTTCCGATATAGGAGACCTGCCTAATGACCCAGCAAAGCACCGCGTCCGAAGCTGTCATTTCACGCATCCGGAAGCTGATGGCTCTCACCACTGATGCGGGAGCCACCGAAGCGGAGGCGGCTCTCGCCGCCAGCCACGTCCAGCGCATTCTGGCGGAACACAACCTGTCGATGGCTGCCGTCGAGGCGAGCGGCGGCGCTACGAACAGCGAAGGCGGCAAGCGTGAACGGACGGCCGTAAATAAGCGGCAGGTCTACTCGTGGCAGCGCCACCTGATGAAGACCGTGGCGGAAGTGAATTACTGCGTCGCGCTCGCCCGCTTCAAGGTCGGTAGAGGCCAGAAGATTTTCGACGGCTACGACCTGATCGGCCGGGTCGACAACGTGACCACCGTGTCGCTGATGTTCGAGTATCTGCTCGAGGCTATCGAGCGGCTGGCGCGGAACTTCGTCGGTAACGACCCGGCCCGGTATTTCACGCGCGAGGCGCATTCCTTCAAGGAAGGCTGCGCGTACCGCCTGCACGAGCGGCTCGAAGAGCAATTTAAGGCGCTGCTTGAAGAGCAGGCGAAGAAGGAACGCGAAGAGAAGGCCCGGAGTAGCCATCCGGGCGCGGCACCCGGCACCGGCCTCGTCCTGTACCTTGGTGACGTGGTCCAGCGTGAGAAGGACCTTAACAACGACCTGATCAAGGGCCTCGAGCCGGGGACCACCGCTCGCAACCGAGAGCGGCACGCGGCGGAGGCTAGAGCCGCAAGCGACAGACGACAGGCGATCTACGACGCCAACGTTGGCCCGCACGGTCACGAAGTCGCGACGTACATGTCGTACGGCTACTCGCTCGATCGGGCGCAGGAGTTTGCTCGCCAGCAGAGCGAACCGTCGAAGCCCGAAACGGAGGCGCAGAAGCGCAAGCGTCTGGAACGCGAGAAGAAGGCCGAGAAGCGGGCGGCTGAACAGTGGAGGCGACGGGAGCAGCGCGAGGCCAACCGGCTCGACCAGAACGCTTACTGGTCAGGCCACGAGGCCGGCGACGAAGTCAGTCTTAACCGCCAGATCGACGAGGACTGCAAAAAGAGGATCGGCAAATGAACGGGGCGACATTCACCCGGACCGGGCGCACGGTGGCGTTCCTTGACGTTCATATCGGCGCTCCGTTCTTCGCGCACGGCTCGTACTGGGTCCGCACGTCGTTTGACGGCGCAACCAAACTGGCGGGAACGGTCGACGGTCACCAGTCGGCTTGCAATTTCCTGATCGATGGCACGATCGAGCCGGCACGCGGACCATACAGTCATAAAGGGGAAGTCTGCGAGCCGGTGGAAATCGTCGAATTCGCGGTGACGTCATGACCGCCCTGCGTCGAGTCTTCATCAGCCAGATTCGCGGTGCCGGGCTGTTCGGCGTCGCCGGCCGTAGAGCCCGCGCCGCGCTCGTCGGTGGCCAGCCGCTAATGATCGAGCGGGAATTTGAAAACCCGAACGATCGCAACGCCCTTCGCCTGTGTGACCTGCACGGCGCACCCGTCGGCTACGTGGCGCGAGAAACTGCAGCTAAAGTCGCGCCGTTAATGGACAGTGGCGTTGTATTTACGGCCTGCGTCCACCGCCGACAGGAATCAAACCGGATGGCCGTCGCTCGCATCAGCGAGGAAGGCGCGGCGGTGGACCATTCGATCAAGGCACAATCCGATCGGTTTCTGATGAACTACTACCGGAAGCTACTCGATGCCTAGCCCGGCGATCGACGTCAACCGCGCCATGGCTCTTCGGGAAGCCGGAATGACTTGGAAGGCCATCGGAATTCAGCTGGCCCAAGAGGACGGACGAGAAACGCCTTACGGCAGCGCTGCCGTTGACAGCGCCGTCCGTCGCCACAAGCGCTGGCGGGACCGTTCGGACGACACTTGACGCGCAGTTCCTCCCGTGTTTTACTTACATTTCGGTTATGACATAGGAGAAACTGATGACCGCCACCGTCCATCCCGTCCTGCAGTTCCGCCCCGATCGCGTCGTGTTTCATCGGGGCGTCCATTACGCCCTGATCGGCGGCGTGTGGCTCCGCCATCGTCGCAACGAATTGCCGGGAATTTTCGACGGTCTGACGGCGTTGCCGACCGTCTTGTTCCGTGATCACTGGTCGCATGCCTGCGACGACAACGCCTGTCCTCTGGCGTCAACCCTGCGTGGTCTTTCCGACTTTCCGCTGGTCGACATCGTCACCGACGACGAGGATTAACCCGGCGTTAACCACGCCGAACGTTTCCTGTTGCGCGGAACCGTTCGGCGTGGTATTCTCTCTTTACGGGCAGGGAAGCCCGCGACATAGGAGTCCGAAATGCTGATCATCCGAGACCATGACCGTGAAACCTTCCGCGTTTCGCGCGAGCTTTTCGACAGCGTCGTCGTCAGCAAGGTCTATCGGTTCAATGGCCGTCGTGGCCGCGTCGTCGGCAAGTTCGAGGGCGTCGTCCCCGAGATCAACATTCAGTGGCTCCCCCCGAAGGCCGCCAAGGCGGCCTGATCCCTTCATCCGACCTGCCAACCCTGAAATAGGAGATACCGAAATGGCCCGCATCCACCACAACACCGTCAAGAAGGCCCAGAAGCTGGGCTTCACGCTCGACGTCGTCGAGAACGAAGTCGAAGTCCGTCTGGGCGATCGCCTGCTGGCGTCCCACGCCTCCGGGTCGGTGGCCGTCGAACTGGCGATCGAGAAGATGAACGCCGCCGCTCCCGCGCCCAAGAAGGCCGCGAAGAAGGCGGCTGCGCCCAAGAAGGCCGCGAAGCCCAAGAAGGTCGTCGAGGACGACGAGGGCGAAGGCGACGAGGACGGCGAAGTCGAGGCCGGCGACGAGGAAGAGGAAAACGAGGGCGGCTCGCTCGTCAAGAAGAAGTACAAGCAGGCTTATCGCCCGTTCCACGACCGTTGCGGCGACGACCTGTCGCAGCAGATTTCGGACCACGTCACCGTCGAAGACGAGGACGGTAATGTCCGGATCGACCGCGTCCTGCTGCGGCGCTTCGCCAAGGCCAACGACGTGTGGGCCGACCGTTACAACGATCTCAACAACGGCATGGCGCGCATGAACATCGCCAACCGCTTGCGGGCTCGCATCCGCAAGGGCCACGAAGTAGTCTGGCCGTAAGGCCCGACTACCGCCCCGGCCTTGGAATTTCAGGGTCGGGGCGGAATTAAGTACAACCGGAGGGTAACTCTTCCGAGTGATTGACGCGGACCGCGCGTCGTGCTTTGGTATCGACAACCTGCGTGCGTACCCGGAATGATCCGGGGAACTTGTTTGGAGAGCGACAATGAACGACACGACCACCATCGACGCCTCGAAGTATGAATACAGCAAGGCGCGCATCAGGGACTCGCGCGGCAACGCCCGCACCGTCGTCAGCAACGGTGACGCCGTCGCCAACGCGCTGACCCTGCTCTTGACGCAGGGCAAGACGCTCGAGAGCGTCGTCCGCGCCAACAAGCTGCCGATGGACCGGCAGGACTACGTCAACAACGGCCAGTTTCGTATGGCGATCGGCAACTCGCTGCGTGGCAGGGTTCGTCGCGGCGAGGCCGTCACCATCGGCGACTTGACGATCAAGTCGCTCGAGCAGCGCGTCAACGTTCCGATCGAGGCCGACGCGCCCGCCGCCGTGAAAAAGGCCGCGCCGAAGGCCGCCAAGAAGGCGGCCAAGAAGACCGCGAAGAAGACTGCGAAGCGCGCCAGCAAGAAGGACGCTGCGTAACGAGTTCGGGCCGGGGCGGGTCTTCCCCGCAGGCCGATCCGCCCCGTACTGGACTGCCGGCCCGGCTAGTCAACGATCGAACGACGCCCCCCGTCTACGATCGAATTAGTCGGGCCGGTGGTAAACCGAAATAGGAGGAATGCCGCTATGAGCACTGTCTGGGCCGTAAATCCCACCAACGACGACATTTCCGACGCCGAGCGGTATGGTGAAATCCGGTACGTCAGCGCCAAGTACCTGTTCGCCGACGAAATCGACGACGAGCGAATTCCGTCCCCCACAGACTACAGCATCGACGAGGCGGCGCGGCGCTTCAATTCCGAGCGCGACTACCTGTTGATCGTCGGCGATCACCTTCAACTGGTGGCGATGGCCGCCAAGCTGTCGAGATACCACTCGAAATTCCGGGTCCTGCGCTACGATCGCAAGGAACGTGCGTACTTCCCCGTCGTCGTGACCTGCCCGCCCCCTCTCGCAGCGGCTTGACGCCCGCCACGGGGCGTGCTTTGATCCCCCTCCCGAGATAGGAGAGATTGCCGATGGCTTCCAAGCCTAAGGCGGCTGCTGCCGCTAAGCCCGCGCCTACCCCCCTTCCGAAGTCCCTTCTCGCCGCGCTACCGGTGGCGTCGGAGATCGTCAAGCACGCCGACGCCATCGAAAAGTTGATACCGAAGCTGGAGAAGGAACTCGCCGCTGCGAAGAAACGCGGGGCGATCGATCTGGCCCGGTCTTTCACCGTCCTGCACCGTCTGGTTACGACGGTCGACGCCAAGGTTAAGGGCGTCGGGTCGGCCTTCGAGCACTACAAGACGCTGGAGCTTCCGGCAATCTTCGAGCAGGCCGGCATCACCAACGTTCCGCTGGCTGAGGGCTTCCGCGTCGGCGTGGCCTACCTGATGCGGGCCAGCATCAATTCCAAGCGCAAGGAAGACGCTTACGCGTGGGTACGCAAGGAATTTCCCGACCTGTTGTCGGAAACCATCAACGCCAGCAGCTTGTCGTCGCTGGCACGCGACATGCTGGAGAACCAGAACAAGGAGCTTCCGCAGGACCTGTTTAACGTGGTCAATCTGCCCATTACCAGCGTTACTGCGGTCAAGTAAGCCGCGCAAGCGGCTTGGACGTCGGGGGTGGCTCTTCTCGGCCCCCCAAATCCTAGCGGTGCCACTCCCGACGCTCCGAAATAGGCGAAACCATAGCACATCGAAACCAAAGGATAGCTACGATGGCAAAGACACCAACCCCGGCGTCGAGAAACGCCGCTCCCGCAAAGCCGCAAGGCCGTGCCGCACAGGCTGCCCGCTCTCAGGGACGGGAGCCCGAACCGGAGCGCCGCGCCGCTGCGCCCGCCAACAAGTCATCGGTGCCCGCCAACCGCAAGCCCGCGCCGCCGCCGGCAGAGGTTTCGACCGCCAATATGCCGGCCTTCATGCGACAGGACGTCGATGTCGGCAAGGAAGCGATCGGGCGCGAGGACTTGGAGACGCCGCGCCTGAAACTTATTCAGGCTCTGTCGCCGGAGCTCCACGTCTACAACGACCTGCGTCCCGGCCAGTTCTTCCACACGGCTGCCGAGCAGATACTCGAAGGCCCGCTGACGACGGTGCCGGTGTTCATGGAGCGCCGCTACTTGCTGTGGCGTCCGCAGGACAGCGGCGGTGGCATTCTGGCGCGCGCCGACGACGGAATTCACTGGTCGCCGTCGGCTGGTGAATTCACGGTCCAGCTGAACCGCAATCAGGGCGGCAAGACCGTCACGTGGAAACTCGCGCCGACCGTCGAGAGATCGGGCCTCGCCAACTGGGGAACGTCCGACCCGGACAACTCGAATTCGCCGCCGGCCGCGACGCTGATGTACAATTTCGTGCTGGCGTTCCCGGACTACCCGGACCTGATGCCGGCAGTATTCACCTTCCAGCGCTCGCTGATCAAGGTCGGCAGGAAGCTGAATACCAAACTCAAGACCACGCGGCTTCCGATATTCGGCCTCAAGTTCGATTTCGCGCCGTTCCTTGACCACAACGCCGCGAATCAGGACTTCTACTCGGTCAACGTCGTCGGCAACGGCATGGTCGAGGACGAGGACCAGTACAACCTGTATCGCGACATGCATAACGCATTCCGCACCACGGGCCTGCAGATCAAGGACATCGAGACGCTGCAGGAAGAGGACGTCGACGGCGCGAACGACGACGGCGAGGACGGTAAGCCGCAGACCGGCCACCGCCGGTTCTGATCTCGGAAACTTCCCGTAGGAGAGTTGGCATCGGGAAGCTAGCCACGGGCGGTGCGTAGAGCCGCCGCCCGTGGCGCACTCAATAAGGCTAGGGACAAAATGCCGATCACGGAACGCGAAAACGACCACCTTACGGTGTTGCTCCAGAATCTGGAGCCTGAAACCAAAAACATGACGGAGCGCTCGCGCAATTTCGTGCGCGACCAGATCACGCGCCACGGGAACTACGGCTCCCGCATCTTCATGTCCGACAAGCAATGGAAGTGGCTGCGGGACCTGCACGCCGAGTTCTGTCCGGAAGCCGACCTGCCGGACCCGAACGTCCCGCGCGACGAGCTCCCGGATACGTCGGACGAGGGCGACGATGATGACGCCATGCGCCGGGGCGGCGACGATATGGACGACGAGATTCCTTTTTAACGCCGAAAGGCGCGCTAGTATTGCGTAACAAGACATAGGATGCCGCGTGTCAATCACCCTGCGTCAACTTCGATCTGCCAAGTGGAAGAGAGTTTACCAATATGCCAGCCCAAGCCAGAAATTCGAAGTCTTTAGCAGCGAAGAGTGTCCCGGCGTCGCAGTCGTCCACGACTACAAAGGCAAAAAAATCAAAATCAGCTACCGATGTGCCGGAAAACAAACCGACAGCCCAAGCCAAGTCGTCCGGTTCTTCAACGAAGAAGAAAGGCGGCGATCCGGCCTCCGACAGGCTGCAGGAAGTCCTAAATCGGCTAAAGGTCAGCAACAACATCGCCGTTGACACGGAGGGCAGCGGCCTCGACTGGCGGCGCAACCACATCGTTGGATACGTGCTGACGTTCGGTCCGAAGCCGCAGGACAGTTACTACGTTCCATTCCGACATCTTGGTAACGCGAACGTCGGTGGACACAACGGGCCGACCCACGCAGAGGGTTGGGACGGCAAGCTTGCGCCGGGCGAAAAGGAACTCGTCGAGGCGTTCGACAAACAGGGCGCGACGCTTACATTTCACCATGCAAACTTCGACCTGAAATTCCTGTCGCGCGTCGGCTATCGGTTCCGGCCGCGCGCCGAAGACACTATGATCAACGCCTGTCTGATCAACGAATGGCAGGGGCGCTTCTCGCTCGAGTTCTGCGCCAACGTGGCCGGCGTGCAGGCGAAGAAGTCGGCGGAAATGGTGGAGTATCTGTGCCAGAAGTTCCCGGAAGCTGCGGCGGCACGAAAGTCGGCGATGGGTCACTACTGGCGCTTGCCCGGTGACGATCCGATGGCGGTGGATTACGCCGTCGGCGACGGTACGACCACGTGGCAGCTTCGCGAATGGCAGATGGAGCAACTGCGGCTGCAGGAGCTTGAGCGCGTATGGGACGTCGAATCCCGACTGATCAACGTGCTGGCGCGCATGAGCGTCAAGGGCATCAAGGTCGACGAGGGTGAATTCAGCCGCCTGCGGGCTTACATTAAGAGTGAGATCGAGCGGCTCCTGAATTCGTTTCCGTCTGATTTCAACGCCCGCAGCCCGGACGACGTGCGGCACTGGATGGAGAAGCACGGCTGCACCAACTGGCCGATGACGCCAGCCAGCAAGCGCTTTCCGCAGGGTCAGCCGTCGATGCAGGAATCGTGGCTCGAAACCCACGACGCGGGCCGGGCCGTCGTGTCGCTCCGCAAGTTTATGACGCTGCGCGACACGTTCGTCCAGCCGCTGATGACGACGCACTTGTGGAACGGCCGCGTCCACACGAATTTCAACCAGTTGAGAAACGACGAATTCGGCACGATTACGGGCCGGCTGTCGTCTGACAGTCCGAACCTGCAGGCCGTGCCTAAGCACAACGAAGAGATCGGGCGGCTCTTCCGATCGATTTTCGTGCCCGACGAAGGCAAGATATGGGCGTCCACCGACTATAGCCAGATGGAACCCCGGCTGCTGGCCTACTATTCACGCTGCAAGGTGCTCTTCAACGGCTACACGTCGAGCCCGCCGATCGACGCTCATACCGCCGTGGCCGTCGCCGCCAATCGCGAGTGGCACAACCTGAACGAAAACGAACAGAAGCACTACCGAAACGCCTACGCCAAGCGCATCAACCAGACGATTATTACCGGCGGCGGTAAGGGCGTTCTCGTCAGCAAGTACAAGGTCGACCCGGCGGAAGTCGATCGCGTCTGGGCCGATTACTTCCGGGCAATGCCTGAAATCAAGGACATCCAGAAGCGGATGTCGAAGCGTATGCGCCAGCGCGGCTACCTGATTACGCTGCTGGGTCGGCGGTGCCGGCTGCTTGATCCCAACAAGGACTACGTCGCGCTCAATCGGGCGCTCCAAGGCGGTAACGCCGACTGCATGAAACTCAAGCTCGTGGAAATGTCGGAATACCTCGACGAGGCGGATTCGGCAGTCGATATGCTGAATACGGTCCACGACGCCGTCGACTTCCAGTTTCCGGAAGAGGACCGCCCGATCTACCGCCGCTGCATCGACATCATGCAGTCGTTTGGTCCGGACGACGTGATCACCCTCGACATACCGATCGTCGTCGACGAGGGTGAAGGCCCGAACTGGGCAATCGCCACGTACGGGCCAGAGAAGCCCAAGAAAGAAGCTCCGAAGCCCGCCGCTACCAACGCACCCGCCAAGCGTGCGAACGGAACCGGAACCAGAAAGAAATCCAAGGGTGAGGCACGCGCCGAAGCCTAGGGAGGAAACGATGCTCGTCGAGTGGCAATGGTACTGGCCCAGCTGGTGGAAGCTGTGGCCCAGCTATGCGAAGTACCAGTGTGAGTACGGCGGCTGGACGTACTATGAACACTACTTCGGGTTTGGCGCGTATCAGTCACGCTGGAGGACGTCCCGGTGAAAGAAGTCGAACTCCAGCGTCTGATCATCGACGTAGTCGAGGAAGTCGGCGGCGCGTCTCACAAACTCTCCAACCGCTTCCTGATCGGCATTCCTGATCTGCTCGTCAAGGTGCCCGGCTATCAGGCGGCGCTGATCGAAGTAAAGCTGAACAAGTTCGCTGCGCCGAAGAACAAGCGGGTGAAGTCGCACGTATTCAAGCTCGACGTGACGGTGCCGCAGCAAACGATCCTCGGGGAATACGACGCGGCCGGTATGACTTGCGGCGTGCTGTCAGGCGTGCTTATTGGCGGCAATACGGTGCGACACCTGCACCTAAATTTCCTAGGTCTGTACGTGTGCGCCATGAACCAGTACAAAACCGACGTAATAAACCACACGTTCGTCGGAAACCACGAAGTGCGAAACTATCGGATCACGGAGCTACTTCAAGAATTCTTGAAGAGAGAATAGGGGCGACCAATGCAGATCGAGGACTTTCTGGTTAAGGGTAAGGCGTCGTTTATCGTCGGTGGACAGTACGGCTCCGAAGCCAAGGGTGCAGCGGCGGCGTGGCTGGCCGCCCGCATGGCGGAGCGCAGCCTGAATTTCGACGTCGTGACCACCAACGCGGGAGCGCAGGCCGGCCACACTTCGCTACACAAGGGCCTTAAGCGGGTCGTATTCCACCTGCCGACTTATCCGCTCGTCAATCCGGGCTCCGAGCTCGTCTACCTGAATGCCGGCTCGATCATCGACGTGTCCACGCTCTTCAACGAAATGGACCAAGTGGCCCGCGATGCGCCGTGGCACCACTCGAAGCGGTTCCATATTCATCCCAACGCCGCGATTATCACCGAAGAGTGCAAGAACGCGGAGAACCGGGACGACAGTCCGCAGTCGGCGATTTCCAGCACCCGAAAGGGCGTCGGTGAAGCGCTGGCGCGCAAGGTGTCGCGATCGGGCGTCATTGCCCGTAACCATCCGAAGCTCCGCGACTACGTCCGTCGGATCGATATCAACTACGCGATGCAGAAGGGCAAGTCGGTACTGGTCGAAGTGCCGCAGGGCATCAGTCTCGGCCTCAACAACAAGTTCTACCCTCACTGCACGTCGCGCGACTGCACCATCGCGCAGGCGGCTTCCGACGCCGGAATTCATCCGCACTTCGTCGGCCCGACGATGCTGGTGCTGCGGACTTTCCCGATCCGCGTCGGGAACATCGTAGTCAACGGCGACGAGAAGAGCAGCGGCGACTGCTATCCGGACCAGCAGGAAATTACGTGGGACCAGCTGGGCGTCAAGCCCGAAATCACGACGGTCACCGGCCGGGTGCGTCGCGTCTTCACGTGGTCTCACCAGCAGGTCTACGACGCCATCGGATTGACGCGGCCTAGCGTCATCTACCTGTCGCACGTCGACTACCTGTCGGGCGGAAGGGCCGGCCTGCGCCCGATCATTCAGAGCATCAGGACGTCCCTCACCGTGCACGGGATTGACAGGTGCTTGATCGTATGCGCTAATGGTCCGTCGACCGACGACGCGTGGGAGCATCAGGATGAATGACGAAGAGACGATACTGGTTGAATACCGGATCGCGCCCGGACGCCGGGAGGAATTTCAGCGTCTGCTTGAGCAGTTCGATCGCAACAACGATGACACCGTCGTTCGCGGCTACCGCGCGGGCGACGTGATCGACAAACGGGCTTCGTTGACCCTGTTTACGGATCAGATGGAGCTCGTGTTGCGGCGACACGACCACAAGACCGGCTGGCGCGAGCGTCCAATAAGGGCGCTCGTCGAGTTACTCTTTCTTGAAGTGGCTGAATTCAAGGTGGCTTTCGAGCACTTTGAAGTCAGCGAATCTCGCAAGGAACTGATCGACATGGCCAACTTCTGCCTGATCTGCTGGGACAGGCTGTCGATGCTCGATCAGACTAAAACCGTCCAGCAGCAATCGGAAGTAGGGGGCAATACAGGTGACGGCAAGAACCCATCGGCGGTTTCCGCCTGAACTGCGTACGGCCAGTGTCGTACCGCGCTGGTCGATCGTATGGACGCTGACGAAAGACAACGTGGCTGTCCATTCGTTTTTCGTCACATTCTACGCGCGCGAGATCGCGCGTATCATCAAATGGCAGGGCGACATCGGAGACCTGATGTTTCGTGCCCTGTCGCACGATCTCGACGAGCTCCAGACCGGCGATATAGTCAGCCCGGTTAAGGCTGAAATCATCGACGAGAGCCGGGCAGAAATCTACATCGATACCAAGATGCGGGAGCGCCTGCCCTTCGTCATGGCCGACCTCGACGAGATTTCGGAGGAAACCGACGAGCAGGAAGACGGCGAAGCTTGGGCGATCGTCAAGGCGGCGGACCGGCTTGACGCGCTGATCTTCTTGCTCTTCGAAGTGCGGCTGGGCAACAACATCATCAGCCCGAACATTCCGCGCGCTTGGAATCGCTTCGAAGCGGCGTGGAAAAATCTGCCGGGAGACAAGGACGATCTGGACCGGCTGTGGAACACGGTTATCGTCCCGGCCGTCAAGGCGCACGAGCAGAGCGGTGGCTTCGGGATATGACGAAGCCGATTAAATACGCGGTCACGATCGTCGTTGAGGCGGATCGTGAGGTAGACGAGCAGGCGGTGTCGTCGGCGTTTGAAGCGGTGATGCGTCGCGGCTTCAACGCTCTTAACTTTGCCGCCAATTCATACGCCAGAGGGCAGAGCGATCGATTTCAGGCTCTGTCCTACAGCGTCGAGGGAGCGAAACGCTTAACTAGGGGGCGGAAGTCATGAGCCATTACTGGAACTACGTGGGCGACGACGGCGTCAACACGACGGCCGTGGCAGACAGCCTACCCAGCGAACTGTCAGAGGAACTTCAATCCGCTATCGTCGTTCTGTATCGGGAGGGAGCGAAGGAATTCGTAAACTTCCGTGACGGCCGCTATCTCGAAGCCAAGGAATGGCTGGTGCGGCTGGGTCTCGTGCGGGAACTTGAAGACCGGCTCGTCTGGGCACCATTCGTGCATTCGTGGGTGAAGGACCAGCCGTCTACTTGACGCCGGCTTGAATCAGTGTTTGGCTCGACGACATAGGAGGACAGAGCCATGACCATAGACCTTAAGGGTCGAAAGTACCTGAACATCAACGACGCCCGCTCCGGGCAAAAGGTCGTCGTCGACCCCGGATTTAGCTGTATGGCACCGTGGTCACAGCGTGTGATCATGCAGGACGAGCACGGGTTCTTTCTGACTTGCCGCGACGGTCGGCACTATCTGGAGCCCGGCGATCCGGACGAGGGCAGCGTCATCGGCGTCTACCCGGACGACGAGCGGAAGACCAGCCACCGTAATGCTTGGGCTCGCGCCGCACTGGTCGTCATCCTTGCTCTGGTGGCGGTGTATTTCGTGTTTTGGATGATGTGACACACTGTCGCGTAGGATTGCCTCAGTGCAACACACGGAAACGCACGGAAACGTACGGAAACAGGTCCGATTCTTAACACGCATTAGTTCTAGGTTGACGCACGCCGTACCGGACGTCTTTTCTGGCGGCGCGACATCAACCTTGGAGAGCAAAATGTCGAAAGCAGTTAAGGGCAACCCGGAACTGGATCAGGAGTTTCACGGTCAGTTGGAGTCCGCCCGCGTCGCTTGGCGTCAATTGATGAAAGGTCGGTATACGGACAAGCCGGGAGATTACCGAAATCTGGACAATCTGGACCTTAAGGCCCATGAAGCGATGCAGGAATTTGCGCTTGAAATCCTGAAAGACTTGCCGGCGGTCACGCGCAAGACGACGCGGCACATCCGCATCCGGCTGGATCAGGGACCGGTAAAATCGGTGCCCAACAGACGACGAAATCGAGAGGGAGCATGCGCTGGCACTTAAGTCACAAGAAACACGGCGACAAGCCGTGGGCGGTGCAGGCCGAAGCCATGCGCCGGTCCGACGGGATCGACCGGTATGGTTACTTCCTTGAAATGGGCCTTGGTAAGACGGCGCTGACGCTCAACGACTACATTGAGTATGAAAACGACGTAGACTTAATGATCGACGTCGCGCCGCAATCTTTCAAGGCTGACTGGACCTACGCCCCGGAGGAATGGGGCGTAGGCTTCCTCAACACCGGAATGTGGCCCAAGACGCCACTGCCGTTCGACTGGGAGCAAGGGCTCTACTCCATCAACTACGAAGCCATCAGCCGGTCGTCGGCCAAGAACGATCTGCTAAAGTTGCTCGAAAAGCGGCGCGTGATGCTCGTTTTCGACGAAAGCAAGGCACTGGGCAGTCCGAATTCCGGGTGGACTAAGGCTTCGATCGAGCTTGCCAAGCGCGCCGCCATGGTACGGCTGCTCAACGGTACGCCCGTCACTCAATCGCCGATGGACCTATACGGCCAGCTGCGGGCGCTCGGCAAGCTAAACGGATGGCTGCCGACGCAGTTTCGTAACCGCTACGCCGTGCTCGGCGGCTACATGGGTAAGCAAGTCCTTAAGGAATTCAGGAACGAAGAAGAATTGGCGACACTACTCGACAGCTGTTCTTTTCGAGCGCTGAAATCCGAGTGGCGTAAGGACCTGCCGCCCAAGGTTTATCGGCCTGTGCATCTGGAGCTTACCGACAACCAGCGTCGCCATTACCAGACGATGCTGGACGAATTTTACGTGATGACGCTCGACGGCACCGTCACGGCGGAAGCCGTCGTAACGCAGATGATCAAGCTCCAGCAGATCACGAGCGGATTCATCCTCGAGAACGGCAAAGCCGTCTGGCTGGAGAAGCCGGAAAAGATCGCGAAGCTGCAGGCCGTCAAGCAGATGATCGACGGTCCCGGCAAGTCGATCGTCGTG
>Ga0182747_1000179_pt1 | contig 67965 bp, 64 predicted proteins | sample eDN3rd30CBELigBY_FD_128526 | JGI IMG/M metagenome (GOLD analysis project Ga0182747, IMG submission 128526) | Enriched backyard soil microbial communities from Emeryville, California, USA - eDNA 3rd pass 30_C BE-Lig BY (version 2) (version 2) | ecosystem: Environmental > Terrestrial > Soil >... | reverse complement strand
ATTTGTATGCTCGTACTACACAAGTTAAAACAAATCAAATGCTTGGGGTGAACAAATGATGATGACACATCCTGATTTATTTAAGAAGGTTTTACCAGCTATACAAAGCAAATTAGAAGAATTTCAGCATTTTGGTTATGAACACATTACGCAAGAAGATGTGTGGAATTATTGTGTAAATAAAAAATGGCGAAAAAAAATTATTGAAGATTTAAAATTACATGAAGTAGTGGAAACTATTTTTTCTATTTCAGCATCAGAAATCGTAAGTTTTACTCAAATTAAATCATTCCAAAGAAATGATTGGTTTGAGGAATTAAATAAAGAAGAATTGGCAGAATTATTTAGAAAGGAACCAAAAAAGGGATAGACAATTTATTAGTAATATGCTTATTTGTGTTGATTTGACAGTATTTAATTCCTGTTACATAATAGGCTTGTTGCAATTAAATATAATGTTTTTAGTTTTGTTATGTTATGAACTATGTTAATACGTTAGTAGAACGAAATTTCATATTGTTATATCCGAAATGAATTTTCTTGTCGGATCAAGAAAGTATAATTCTTTCACAAATCTGTATAAGAAAGATTTCAACTCGTGAACAGGGTGGGTTGTGCTTTCTTATTGACCTAGTTATATACATACACCCAAGGAGGATTATGCATGAAATTAAAAAGCCGTATTTTAGCTTTTTTACTAGTTGTTGTCGTGTTACTTGCAGCAATGGGTGGAACAGTTAATGGTATATTGAAAGATGTAAAACTCGGCTTAGATTTACAAGGTGGTTTTGAAGTTTTATATGAAGTTCAACCACTAAAAGAGGATCAAAAAATAACACCAGACGTTGTAGCGGATACAACGACAGCATTAAACAATCGTATTAATCAATTTGGTGTTAGTGAACCTAGTATTCAAGTTGAAGGTGAGAACCGGATTCGTGTGCAACTTGCAGGTCTTGATGATCAATCTTCCGCACGTGAGTTATTATCAAGTACAGCAAATTTAACATTTCGTGATGTAAATGATAATTTACTATTAGATGGTACGGATTTAGTTGAAGGTGGAGCTGCTGCTTCTTTTAGTCAACAAAATCAACCAATCGTTACATTAAAGTTAAAAGATGCTTCTAAATTTGCTGAAGTTACAAAAAAAGTATCACAAATGCCAGCTGGTCAAAACCTGTTAGTTGTTTGGTTAGACTTTGAAGAAGGTGTAGATACTTACGCTCAAGAAGTTTTAAAACCTGAAGATCAAAGAAAGTTCGTTTCAGCAGCTTCAGTTAACCAAGTGTTAAATACAACGGATGTTATGATTGAAGGAAATTTCTCAGTTCAAGAAACGAAATCTATTTCAAGTGTATTAAATGCAGGTGCGTTACCTGTTAAATTAACTGAAATTTACTCAACATCAGTTGGTGCACAATTTGGTGAACAAGCGTTAAAAAGCACAGTTTATGCAAGTATAATTGGTGTTATTGTAATCTTTTTATTTATGTTGTTCTATTATAGATTACCTGGATTTATATCAATTATTACTTTAACAGTGTTTACTTACTTAGTGCTATGGGTGTTCAATGCAATTAATGCAGTATTAACATTACCTGGGATTGCGGCTCTTGTACTTGGTATAGGTATGGCCGTTGACGCGAATATTTTAACCGCTGAACGAATTCGTGAAGAAACAAGAGTCGGAAAACATTCAAAAGAAGCTTTCCATCTTGGATCTAAACAATCTCTATCAGCAATCGTAGACGCTCAATTAACGACATTACTTGCTGCAGCAGTTTTATTCTGGTTTGGTACAAGTTCTGTTAAAGGGTTTGCGACAACGTTAATGATATCGATTGTGCTAAGCTTTGTAACAGCTGTATGGTTATCTCGTATTTTAACTGGTTTACTTATTAATAGCGGATATTTTGATCGTCCATTTTTCTATGGTGTTCGAAAATCAAAAATTCATGATGAATCAGAAGGTTTAACTTCACTTGATTTATCAACTAATTTTGATCGATTTGATTTTGTACATCATCGTAAATCGTTCTATTCATTTTCGCTTATTATATTAGTAGTCGGAATAATCATTATCAGTATATTTAGATTAAACTTAGGGATTGACTTCTCAAGTGGTACTCGAGTTGAAATATTATCAAACAAAGCTGTTTCACAAGAAGAAATCACAAACTATATAGATAAAATTGGTTTCCCTTCCGAAGATGTTGTTATTTCAGGAGAGCAACAAGATACAGCAGTTATTCGTTATAAAGATGATTTATCTCAAGACGAAATATTAGATCTTAAAGCAAAAGTGATGAAGGACTACGGACATGAACCAAGTGTTAGTACTGTATCTCCTACAGTAGGACAAGAGTTAGTGAAAAATGCTATTAAAGCTCTAGCTATTGCAGCGATCGGAATTATTATTTATGTAGCTATTCGATTTGAATGGCGAATGGGTGTTGGAGCAATTGTTTCATTACTCCATGATGTATTCTTTATTGTTGCTTTATTCAGCTTCTTTAGGATTGAAGTCGATATTACATTCATTGCAGCCATCTTAACAATTGTTGGTTACTCTATTAACGATACAATCGTTACATTTGACCGAATTCGAGAAAATGTGGACCAAAAAGGAGAAATCAATACACCAGAAGATTTGGCTGAAATTATTAACAAATCTTTGAGACAAACGATGGCACGTTCGGTTAATACCGTTTTAACAGTAATTATCGTTGTTGTAGCACTATTAATATTAGGTGCACCGGCTATTCAAAACTTCTCTATTGCATTATTAATTGGATTAATTACAGGTATGTATTCGTCTATTTGTATTGCAGCACAAATTTGGTATTCATTGAAAGTAAGAGAAATGAAGAAAAAAGGTACAAAAGTTGTGAAGAAAGAGAAAAAACAATGGGGTACGGACGAACCTGTTGTATAATAAATATTAAATCCCAAAGACTAACTAGCCTTTGGGATTTTTTATGAGATATTTGTATAAAAACAGTTAAATGAGTGAATCTACGGGTCAAATTCTATTTTGGATTTACCGTTTTTTTATTTCTTTAAATCTTTTAAAAATATTTTTAACAACTTATTTTTATAGTTTTTAGGTATAATGGACAATGTTAAGGAAGTGAGTAAGTTGATTAAATCTAAAAATATGTGGGTTGTACAAAATCCTGATGAACAAATAGTTAAAAGATTACAAACAGAACTAGGCATATCTTCTATTGCATCTAAGATACTCATTTCAAGAGGGTATGAACGGGCTATTGATGCGGAAACTATATTAAAAATGGATGATCGAAATTTACATGATCCATATTTAATGCATGGTATGAAAGAAGCAGTTAATCGAATTAAACAAGCAATTGAAGAAAGAGAAAAAATTTGTGTTTATGGAGATTACGACGCAGATGGTATATCTAGTACAACTGTTATGTTACGCACTTTACTAGACTTAGGTGCAAATGTAGACTTTATGATTCCTAACCGGTTCACTCACGGATATGGTCCACATGAAGAATTATTTCGACAACTTCATGAAGATGGAGTGAAGTTAATTATTACGGTCGATAATGGGATTAGTGGAATACAACCAATTCGTATTGCAAAAGAATTAGGAATGGATGTAATTGTTACAGATCACCATGAATCAGGGGAAGAATTACCACCAGCTGATGTAATTATCCATCCAAGAGTACCAGAAGGTCATTATCCATTTGGGGAATTAGCCGGCGTAGGGGTTGCTTTTAAACTTGCCCATGCATTATATGGTAAAATTCCAACGCATTTATATGAATTCGTTTCAATAGGAACAGTGGCTGATCTAGTTCCATTAGTAGATGAAAATCGCTACTTAGTTCAACAGGGAATTCAAAATATGAGAAAGTCAAAAAATCAATGGATACGAGCAATTTGTGAAATTTCTGGCGTTGCTCAACATGAAATCGATGAAGATAGTATTGGATTTTATTTTGGACCTAGACTAAATGCAATTGGACGACTTGGAAATGCCTCACCTGGGGTTGAATTTTTAATGAGTGAAGATTCTTTTACCGCCATTGAAGGTGCAACGCTTCTTAATAAGAAAAATGCAGAGCGCAAAGAAATTGTTAAAAAGATTACTGAAGAAGCTATTAATTTAATTGAAAACGATAAAAAAATAGCCAATTCTCAAGTTATTGTTATTGCAAAAGAAGGATGGAATCCAGGTGTCATTGGGATTGTGGCTTCACGTTTAGTAGAGCTTTATTATAAACCAACGATTGTCTTAGCATTAGATTATGAAAAAGGAGTCGCAAAGGGGTCTGCTCGAAGTATTGAAGGGTTCCACATGTTCAATGAACTAGCGAAAAATCGCGAAATATTGCCTCATTTTGGGGGTCACCCAATGGCTGCAGGTATGACATTCCCTCTTGAATATGTCGATGAGCTTCGTCAAAGACTAGATATTCAAGCTCAACAATGTTTAACAGAAGAATTGCTAACTCCAAAATTAAATGTTGATATTCCTTTAGATTTGTCTGAAATTACTGTTGAAGCAATTGAAGAGATAAAACAACTTGGGCCATTTGGGACTGGTTTTGCAAAGCCTATTTATACAATTCAAGATGTAAATGTTCGTTCCATGAGAAAAATTGGTGCAAGTGAAAATCATATTAAAATGGAAATAGGCGAGAAGGATTGTTTTCTAGATGCGATCGGGTTTGATAAAGGCTATATATATGAGGAGATTTCAAGCGGAGTAAAAGTATCTTTTGTAGGTGACTTACAAATTAATGAATGGCAAGGTAAGAAAAAACCGCAATTGATGATAAATGATATTGAAATAAATGAATGGCAATTATTTGATTTACGCGCTAAAGTACAATCGAACAGATGGATTCAACACGTTCCAAAACAAAATGTTCTGCATATAGCATTCCAAAAAGAAACAATTGATTTGTATCAATCCTTAATCTCAGAGAAAATCATATTATTTGATCAACACCAAGATTCATTAGATTCGAACGAGCCATTTATTGTATTATTAGACTTGCCTCGTACTACTTCCGAAATCGAACGACTTATACAAGAGACAAAACCTAAAAGAATTTATGCAGTGTTCTATACGCAAAATTCTCAATATTTCATAGGAATGCCAACAAGAGAAAATTTTGGTTGGTACTATACTTTTTTAAAACAAAGGCCATCCTTTAATATAAATGCATCCATTCAACAAATTGCTCAATATAGTGGTTTGAAAGAAGGTGTGATTAAATTTATGACAAACGTGTTTTTTGAGCTCGGATTTGTTACAATGGATAATGGTCTAATTTCAGTAGTAGAAAGAGCGCCTAAACGTTCTCTTGAAGACGCACCTACATATCAATTACGTGTACAGCAATTAGAAATGGAAAAAACATTTTTATATGCGAACTATCAGGATTTGAAACAGTGGTTTGACTTTATTCTACAAAAGACACTCGCATTTAATTGACGAGATTAAAGTAAAAACTATACGAACTTACGGAATAATATTATTCCTAATTAGGAGGATTTATTAAATGGATTTAAGGCAATATGTGACAACTGTAGAGAACTGGCCAAAAGAAGGGATCAGTTTTAAAGATATAACAACTATAATGGATAATGGACCAGCCTTTAAATTTGCAGCTGACGAAATTGTAAAATTTGCAAAAGAAGTTGGAGCAGAACTAATTGTTGGACCTGAGGCACGTGGTTTTATCATTGGTTGTCCAGTGGCTTATGCCCTTGAAGTTGGTTTTGCACCTGTTCGAAAAGAAGGTAAATTACCTCGTGACGTAGTACGCGTTGAATACGGTCTAGAATATGGTACGGATGTGCTAACGATGCACAAAGATGCCATCAAACCGGGTCAAAAAGTATTAATCGTCGATGATTTACTAGCTACAGGTGGTACAGTTGATGCAACAATTCAATTAGTAAATAAACTAGGTGGAGTTGTAGCGGGCTGTGCATTTATTATTGAACTTACTGATTTAAGTGGTCGTGAAAAAATCGGTAATTATCCAATCAAAACATTAATTTCATATTAATGATGAACACCTCTCTTTTCGTTGTTAACTAGAGAGGTGTTTTTTTACCCATATTTGGAAAATGTTAACGGTTAATTGACAAAAAGTTCGTATATTTTTCAAACTTTGATGTTTTATGAAAGTTATTAGTTACTTGTCTTTACATTCTATGCATATTTTTTATACAATAAATTTTATATATCTATAATGAAAAATTATTAGCAAGGTGGACAACTAATGGCGAAAGAGCAAATTTTGACGCCCGAGGACGTATTTTTAAAAGTCAAAGCTTATATGAATGATGAACATGTCGATTTCGTAAAAAAGGCGTACGAAGTTGCAAGAGAAGCACATAAAGAGCAATTAAGAAGTTCTGGTGAACCTTATATTATACATCCCATCCAAGTAGCTGGTATTTTAGCTGAACTACAGATGGACCCTGAAACGGTTGCAGCAGGTTTTCTACATGATGTTGTTGAAGATACACCTGTTTCAAGAGAAGATTTAGTACGCGAATTTAATGAAGAAGTCGCAATGTTAGTTGATGGTGTAACAAAGCTCGGGAAGATAAAGTATCTTTCTAAAAAAGAACAGCAGGCAGAAAATCATCGAAAAATGTTTGTTGCAATGGCACAAGACATTCGTGTCATTTTGATCAAACTAGCTGACCGCTTACATAATATGCGTACACTAAAACATTTATCCTCAGAAAAACAACGTAGAATTTCAAATGAAACATTAGAAATCTTTGCACCTCTCGCACATCGTCTAGGTATTTCAAAAGTTAAATGGGAGCTAGAAGATACAGCTTTACGATATTTAAATCCACAACAATATTACCGCATTGTCAGTCTGATGAAGAGAAAACGTGTTGAACGTGAAGCGTATTTAGAAGATGTAATGAATGAAATTCGTGATCAACTTCAAACAGTTGAGATTAATGCAGACATCTATGGCCGTCCAAAACATATTTACAGTATTTATCGCAAAATGGTTCTTCAAAATAAGCAATTTAATGAAATATATGATTTATTAGCAGTTCGTATATTAGTTGATAGTATTAAAGATTGTTATGCAGTGCTAGGAATTGTTCATACTTTATGGAAACCGATGCCTGGTCGATTTAAAGATTATATCGCGATGCCAAAGCAAAATTTATATCAATCACTACACACAACTGTTATCGGCCCGTTTGGTGATCCATTAGAAGTACAAATTCGTACGAAAGAGATGCATGAAATAGCAGAGTACGGGATTGCTGCACATTGGGCATATAAAGAAGGGAAAACTATACAGCCGAATAAAGAAAGTGTCGATCAAAAACTAACTTGGTTTAGAGAGATTTTAGAATTCCAAAATGAATCTTCAAACGCAGAAGAATTTATGGAATCTTTAAAATTTGATTTATTCTCTGATATGGTATATGTCTTCACACCTAAAGGTGAAGTAATTGAGTTGCCAGCTGGCTCTGTTCCAATCGATTTTGCTTATCGTGTACACTCGGAAGTAGGGAATCGAACAATCGGAGCAAAAGTGAATGGTAAAATGGTACCTCTTGATACGCCTTTAAAAACTGGAGATATCATTGAGATTCTTACATCTAAGCAATCATTTGGCCCGAGTCGAGACTGGCTGAAAATTGCTCAAAGTTCTCAGGCAAAACATAAAATTAAGCAGTTCTTCAAAAAGCATTTGCGTGAGGACAATGTACTGAAAGGAAAAGATCTTGTAGAAAAAGAAATGAAAGCTCAAGACTTTGATCCAAAAGAAGTATTGTCAGCCGAGAATGTTAAGCGAGTATTAGATAAATTAAACTTTACGAACGAAGAAGATTTGTATGCTGCTGTTGGTGTAGGTGGAATTTCTGCTCAACAACTTGTCAATCGTTTGGCTGAAAAGAAACGTAAAGAGCGGGAAAAAGAAGAAGCGCTCGAGAAACTTACGAAAGAAATGCAAAATCCCACTCCGAAAAAACGAACAGAAAGTGGAGTAGTGGTAAAAGGTATTGATAATTTATTAATTCGTCTATCACGTTGTTGTACACCAGTACCTGGGGACGATATTGTTGGATTTATTACCAAAGGTCGAGGAGTTTCGGTACACCGTGCAGATTGTCCAAATGTTAATGAAGGCGACAATGAAAGACTGATTGAAGTGGAATGGGAGCATAGTGAAACTCACTCAAGAAAAGAATACCCTGTTGATATCGAAGTATATGCTTATGACCGTCCAGGTATTTTAAATGACGTTATGCATGCTGTTACTGACACAAGAGTCAATATTTTAGCAGTAACAGGAAAAGCGGATTATAACAAAATTGCGACACTGCATTTAACGCTTTCCATCTCGAATATATCAGCATTACACAAAGTAGTAGAAAAGATTAAACAATTACCTGATATCTATTCAGTACAACGTGTAATCAATTAATAACAATAGTAGAGGTAAGTCGTATGAGAGTAGTTATTCAACGTAGCAAACAAGCATCTGTGACTGTCAATGGTGAAGTCACAGGTGCTATTGATAAAGGATACGTGTTATTAGTGGGCTTAACGCACACGGATACAATTGAAGATGTAAAATACGTAGCGAAAAAGGTTGCGGAAATCAGATTGTGGGAAGATGAGGAAGGAAAAATGAATCGCTCTATCTTTGAACATGGTGGAGATATTTTGTCCGTATCACAATTCACCCTTTATGGAGAGACGAAAAAAGGTAGAAGACCAAGCTTTATAGAAGCGGCCAGACCTGAAGTTGCACTTCCATTATGGAAAGCCTTTAATGATGCCCTAAGAGAGTTTGGATTAAAAGTAGAAACTGGTATTTTCGGCGCTATGATGGACGTCTCCTTAATCAATGATGGCCCAGTTACAGTCATTGTAGAATCAAAGTAATAGAAGGTAGACATGAAGTCTTTATGACTTTGCATTTTACTTTCTGAAAACTTTAATTTAAGATTTTTAGTAGAAAAGTTTATTCAAAATAATAGATTTTATAGAATACACATCCCCTATGAGTCATATGTTACAGTGTGACATTTAGGGGGTGTTTTTTTGATTCAAAGAGTTAATCGATTACCAATTCAATTACCTGAGATTGAATATGGAGATAAGAATGCTGCAGTAGCGTTACAAGAGGTTCTTGGTGGTAAAGTTGGCATCATGACTTCATTAAATAGTTATATGTACCAATCCTTTAATTTTCGTAAAAAAGTAAAATTAAAACCCTTCTATGATTTAGTAGCGACCATTTCGACTGAAAAGTTTGGACATGTTGAATTAGTTGCAACTGCAATTAATTTATTATATAAAGATGAGCCTTTAGATGAAATACCAGAAAGATCTACACAATTGCATGGAAGAAATATGATGAATACGATAAAATACGTCAATTCAGCTTTTACTGCCACTCCTTATGATTCAAATGGACTTCCATGGACTGGAGAAGCTGTTTCAATAAGTGGGAACTTGGGATTAGACCTAATAAATAATTTTCACATGGAATGTAGTACCCTCATACAGCTTTTAAGAGTTACTGAGTTAACGGATCATCCAGTTGCTAAAGAAGTATTAGGGTATTTATTAGTGCGCGGTAGAGCCCATATTGTTGCTTTTGCGAAGGCATTGGAAATGGCCACAGGTGTGGATTATTCAAAAATAGTACCGATTCCTAAAATTGATCATTGTGTTATGAATGAAATGATTAAATATGAAGAACTAGGTTATGGGCATATTCTCTATACATGGAACGATATCGGAGATTACACAGATATTATTAAAATATGGAAGGGCCATCATCCAATTACAGGTCAGAAACTGATTATCAAAGAAGGTGTGCCAGAAGATGGAAGTCTAGTTCCTACATTTGATGATCTTTCAGATAATTATGCACCAGGAATTGGACTAGAAGATTTTCATGCAATAGCAAAGCGGTTATTAGCAAAAATGTAGTATGGTGTGAGCTAGCAGGTACCTGATTCATTGAAGGTATCCATGATAGAGTTCTAGGTTGAAATAGGTTGAAATAAAAGATGAAATGGACTTGGAGACGTCTCGAGAACAGAAAGTAGTAGGATGAGTGGTCCACGAGAATAGGTCTCGAGGACAAAAAGTAGAATAAACGGTTCACGAGAAGCCGTCTTGAGAACAGAAGATAGAATGAACGACCCATGAGAAGCGGTCTCGAGGACAGAAAAGCTCGGAAAATTTAAAAAGGTCCTTGAGCAGCAAAACAGCTCAAGGACAGACATTTTATTCTTCTAATTGTGCGTCAAAATAATCGATTATTCCTTCGTAAATTCCTAAGGTTGCTTGTTCTCTATAAAAATCAGTCGTAATAACTCTTTCTTCCGTAGGATTACTTAAATATCCTAATTCTATTAAAATACCATTTTGATAGTTTTCACGAATTACTAAATAATCGCCAATTTGCGATCCTCTATCTCTTATACTTACCTTATCTGCAATACCTTCATTCACATATTGAGCTAATTCTTGTTGATAATCATGATAGTAGTAGGTTGTAAATCCTGAAACTGACATGTCATTGGTTGCATCATAATGGATACTTATAAAAGCATCCGCAGAGTAACTATGCGCAATAGAAACTCGTTTCCTTAAATCTACGTACATATCAGACTCTCGCGTTAAATAAACTGTCGCTCCAGCATCTTGTAATTTGGATTGCAACAATTGGGCTGTCATAAGCGTAATATCCTTTTCAATGGATCCTCTATAACCTGCAGTCCCTTGGTCATTTCCACCATGTCCCGGGTCTAGAACAATCGTTATACCATTTAAAGTTCCTTTTTTACGCTCTATTTTTGGTTCATTTTCTATGTCTGTACTTTCCTCATTCAAATTAGCTGAAACTACCCATTGAGCTACATAAGCTGTTTCCTCAGCATTAATAGCTACTTTATACCATTCTCCCTCAGTAGATAGTATCTCAAATCTCTCACCAATATCCGCCCGTTTTACGACTGGTGATGAAGTAGAGGCAGATTCTCTTAAATTCGTCCCACCATAAATAATAGTAATTGAATCTACGTTTTGATTGGAAGTTATTGAAGTATCCACGACTCCATAAAAACGTGAAATCCAACCCTCTTTTTCTTCTGATAGTTTTATTTTTACCCAATTGTTCTCTTCTTCAATAATTTCAAATGAATCGTCTTTATTTACAGATTCAACAATTGGTGATGATGGATTCGGTTCAGTCCTTACATTCACTGAATGCACTTGGATGGAAAATGTCGTATCATCAGTGGATATTGGGCTCTTTGGTTCGTCCTTTTCTTCAATAGGTTTTTCATTTAGTTGAATATAATCTTTCGAAACCCACCCGAATGTACCTAATGAGTCATCTATTTTTACCCAACCATTTTCTTCATTAATCACTTTTACTTCTTCTCCAATTGTCAATTGTTTTAATACGGCAGAAGAAGTTGTTGGCTGAGCTCGTACATTTAATCCATCGACATTTGAAACTGCTACCTTCATTTTTGAGGATTGCTGCTGCTTTTCATTGGTAGTGGTGTACCATGTAGGGATCCATCCTTCTGATTGCTCTCCATTAGCAACGTGAATCCATTCTCCTTTTTGTTCAATCTTTGAAAATGCTTGTCCCTCTTTAGCATAAGCTGAACTTGGATAGGATAAACCCGGTCCTTCTCTCAAGTTTAAAGACTTATTTAATATAATTTTATTCTCAGTAGTTTCGTAGCTCATAGTTGATGTACTTGTCTTTTGGGTAAACACAAAAATAATAAATAATACAATCGTAACTACTATGATACTTAGTAATTTTTTCAAAACAAGATACACCTCTTTTTTCATTGTAAGACGACTATTAGAGGGTTAAGTCGAATAAAGGTTTTCTACTATTGTAAATGGTAATTAATGATAAAATCCATACTTTTTTCCCGAAATGCTGGATATTAAGGAATCTTAAAGAGACCATACCAGCGATTTTTAAGTAATGAGTTCAACAGATAAAAAATAGTTGACAACTTTCATTCACTACAAGTATTATAAACTGTAATGTAAAGATAAGTATTATCGCCATTGACCAAGCAAGTAGCTTTTACCTATGCTGACAAGAGAGGGAAAGACTTAGGCTGAAATCTTTCCTACAGTACGTAACAGTGAACAACACTTGAGAGGCTTTCCTTCGAAAATTTTTCAATTAGTAGGAGGAAACGGAATCGGCCGTTATCCGAAATGAAGAGGGTGTGCGAATTCGTACATCAACTAGGGTGGAACCGCGGAACTTAACAGCTTTCGTCCCTTGCAAATTTTGCAATGGATGAAAGCTTTTTATTTTGCATGAAAATGATGACCAACTCATTAAAGAAATTTTGTAATTGAAAGGAGAACCTATCTATGTCTTTTAAAGTACCTAGAGGAACGCAAGATATTTTGCCTGAGCAAACGCCAAAATGGCAAAAGGTTGAATCAACTTTACGTGATTTAGCTCGTGTATATCGCTATAAAGAATTACGTACACCGATGTTTGAACAAACAGAATTATTTCAACGAGGTGTTGGTGATACAACAGACATCGTTCAAAAAGAAATGTATACATTCGAAGATCGTGGGGGACGCTCTTTAACGCTGAGACCTGAAGGAACTGCATCAGCAGTGCGTGCTTATGTTGAGCATAAAATGTTTGGTGCTCCTGATCAGCCAGTAAAATTATCCTATATCGGTCCAATGTTCCGTTATGAACGTCAACAAGCAGGTCGTTATCGTCAATTTGTGCAATTTGGTGTTGAGGCAATTGGTTCAGCTGACCCTGCAATTGATGCAGAAGTCATTTCACTAGCTATGGATGCCTATCAATCAGTTGGATTAAAGGATTTACAATTACACATTAACTCATTAGGGGATAAAGAAACTCGAGATGCTCACCGTACAGCTCTAATTAATCACTTTGAGCCATCAATTGGTGAATTTTGTTCGGATTGTCAAAATCGTTTAGAAAAAAATCCATTACGTATTCTAGATTGTAAGGTGGACCATGAACATCCACTAATGGAGTCAGCTCCTAAATTAACAGATTACTTAACAGATGAATCCTCTGTTTATTTTGAAAAAGTAAAAGAATACTTAGATATTTTAGGTATACAATATGTAGTTGATCCGAACTTAGTTCGCGGACTTGACTATTATCATCATACTGCTTTTGAAATTATGAGTACTGCAAGTGGTTTTGGTGCAATCACAACTCTTTGTGGTGGTGGTCGTTATAATGGGTTAGTCCAAGAAATCGGTGGACCAGATGTTCCTGGTATTGGTTTTGCGTTATCGATCGAAAGACTTCTTTTAGCTTTAGAAGCAGAGGGAATTGAACTTGAAGTCAATGATTCACTTGATATCTATGTCGTTGCAATTGGTGATGAAGCGAAAAAGAAATCTGTAGAGTTACTTAGTTCATTCCGTGCAAAGGGAATATCAGCAGATATGGATTATGTTGATCGCAAAATGAAAGCACAAATGAAATCTGCAGATCGTCTTGGAGCAAAATTTGTCATTGTCATTGGTGACTCAGAGCTTGAAGAGGCAGCTGTAAACATTAAAGAAATGCAATCAGGAAACCAAGAAAAAGTACAATTTGTAGAGTTAGTGAATTACTTATTAGCACATAAATAAAATTATTTATAGCATATTGGAGGTAACATCATGGCACAAAGAACACACACTTGTGGTGAAGTTAGCGAACACCATGTTGGTGAACAAGCAATTATTAAAGGATGGGTACAACGTCGTCGCGACTTAGGTGGACTAATCTTCGTTGATGTACGTGATCGTACAGGAATTGTTCAAATTGTTTTTGGTGATACAGCACCAGAAGCATTAGCAATTGCTGAAAAAATTCGTAACGAATATGTTGTTGAAATCGAAGGTGAAGTGGTTTTACGTGATGAAAGTCAAATAAATCCAAATCTTAAAACTGGTAAAATTGAAATTGTTGCATCCAATATTACAATTATCAATGAAGCTAAAACACCTCCATTTTCTATTGAAGATAAAGTAGAAATCGGTGAGGAAACTCGATTAAAATATCGTTATTTAGATTTACGTCGACCAGTTATGTACAATACATTTAAATTACGTTCAGATATTACACGTTCTATTCGTAACTTCTTACAAAATGAAGGATTTTTAGAAGTTGAAACACCAATTTTAACAAAATCTACACCAGAAGGAGCACGTGACTATTTAGTACCATCTCGTGTTCATGAAGGCGAATTCTATGCGTTGCCACAATCACCACAATTATTTAAACAATTGTTAATGGTGTCTGGTTTTGAAAAATACTTCCAAATTGCTCGTTGTTTCCGTGACGAAGATTTACGTGCAGACCGCCAACCAGAATTTACACAAGTTGATATTGAAACATCTTTCATGTCAATGGATGAAATTATCGCTATGAATGAACGATTACTTCAAACAGTCATGAAAGAAGTAATGGGAATGGAATTACAATTACCATTACAACGAATGACTTACACAGAAGCAATGGATCGTTTCGGTTCAGATAAACCGGATGTACGATTTGGTTTAGAATTAGTTCAACTATCAGAAATCGTGAAGGATTCTTCATTTAAAGTATTCGCTCAAGCTGTAGAAAACGGTGGCGAAGTAAAAGCAATTAATGTAAAGGGTGCAAATGATAAATACACACGTAAAGATATTGATGCCTTAACAGAATTTGCAGCGATTTATGGAGCAAAAGGGTTAGCATGGATTAAAGTAACGGAAGAAGGCTTTACTGGACCAATTGCGAAATTCTTCGAAGGAGTAATCGTTGATACAATTAAAACTGCAACAAATGCTGAACCAGGTGACTTATTATTATTTGTAGCGGATAAATCCTCTGTAGTTGCTGCAACGCTTGGTGCATTACGTTTAAAACTAGGAAAAGAGTTAGGTTTAATCGATGAATCTAAATATGCTTTCCTTTGGATTACGGATTGGCCATTACTTGAGTATGATGAGGAAGCAGGTCGCTATTCAGCTGCTCACCATCCATTTACTCGTCCATTTAAAGAAGATATTGAGAAAATGGATACAGATCCTGCTTCAGTACGCGCGGAAGCATATGATATCGTCTTAAATGGATATGAACTTGGTGGTGGATCATTACGTATTTTTGAACGTGATTTACAAGAAAAAATGTTCGAATTACTTGGATTTAGCCCAGAAGAAGCTCAAGAGCAATTTGGTTTCTTACTTGAAGCCTTTGAGTATGGAGTTCCTCCACATGGTGGTTTAGCATTCGGACTTGACCGTTTCGTTATGTTGCTTGCTGGCCGTACGAACCTACGTGATACGATTGCATTCCCTAAAACAGCTACAGCAAGTTGTTTATTAACAGATGCACCTAGTGAAGTATCTTCTGCACAATTAAAAGAGTTACATTTAAAAATTAGTGAATAATGGAATACGAACAGGGAAAATAATGTTTTTATTTTCCCTGTTTTTTTTATAGGTAAAAGGTAACGGAAGAGATACACTTTTGTGAATATAGTATCAAAAAACAAAAATTCATGATATTTTTTGCAAAATCGTTTGAAAATTCAGATTATTGGTGTTAGAATAAAAACAACACGAATCCCTAGCTGATAGCGGATACAAACGATTATTATTGACCGAACAATACCATGTCGGGAGCTTAAATTTCTACTCGGCAAACAAGCCCGCTTTAGGACGGGAAGTTTAATTAGTAGATGAAAGCACCCACTTCGGAAGGCACCGGGTTCAAAACGAAGTTTGTAGGAATGCTACAGGAAGGGATTCGTCAATTCCTAAACTCCTTGCTTTTTTCTCCCCAATTGAATGGGGAGATTTTTTTGTGACTATTTAGGCTAACTAATCTCGCCACTATAGACAAATTATGATATAATTCCGACTAGACTAATATAGATTGAGAGGATTATTACATGTTACATCAGTTTTCACGTAATGAATTAGCAATTGGAAAAGAAGGATTGGACAAGCTAAAAAATACAACTGTTGCAATTCTAGGGGTAGGTGGCGTTGGCTCTTTTGCTGCTGAAGCATGTGCACGTAGTGGTGTAGGGCGAATCATTTTAGTGGACAAAGATAATGTCGATATAACGAACGTTAACCGCCAATTAGTTGCATATCTTTCCACAGTAGGAAAGTCTAAGTCAGCAATAATGAAAGAACGTATTGCGGATATAAATCCAGAGTGTGAAGTGATCGATATGCATATGTTTTATACGGAAGAAACTTACGAGTCTTTCTTCAATCAAAACATTGACTATGTAATCGACGCCTCAGATACTGTGATGTATAAAATTCACTTGATGAAAGAATGTTTAAAACGTAATATTCCAATTATCTCAAGTATGGGCGCTGCAAATAAAATGGATCCAACTCGATTCCAAATTGCAGACATCTCAAAAACACATACTGATCCATTGGCGAAGGTAATCCGTACAAAGCTTAAAAAAGAAGGGATTCGTAAAGGAGTCATGGTGGTGTTCTCTGATGAGTCCCCAATCGTTGTTCGTCCTGATGTGGTAGAGGAAGTAGGAAATCCAAATGCTGCAATTCGTAAGGCAAAAATGCCACCATCATCAAATGCTTTTTGTCCATCTGTAGCTGGTTTAATTGCTGCAAGTTGGGTAATTAACGATATTTTAAAAGATATTAAAATTGCTCGTGTAAATGATTAAATAAAAGAGATTGACACTCTTAGTAGACAAATCTTTTCTACTAATTAGGGTCAACCTCTTATTTTTATTTAGCAATACTTAAAGCGTCTTGATAAGTTTCATCAATATTTTGTTTAATTTTCATATGTTCATCGTTTACCTTTGAAAAGCTGCCACTTAATTGATCGATTGTTGAAGAACTTTCTTCTATAATGGCTGCAAATTCAGTTGTACTTTGTTGAATAGATATACTATTTTTTTCAATTGATCTTGCCCCATGGGTAAACTGTTGTAACTTGTCCTTTAGATCATTCATTAATTCAAACAATTCTTGGAACGTTTTATTTGATAGCTCCGCTGTGTTCGTTTGTGTCGTAATATGATCTAGACCAACTCTTAACTTTGATTGGGCATCTACGTTATAGGTATTTACTTGTTTTAAATTGTCATTAATTTTCAATAACATCTCATCTGTGTTGCCGGCAAGTTTTCGAATTTCATCTGCTACGACTGCAAATCCCTTACCGTATTCGCCAGCACGTGCTGCTTCGATGGAAGCATTTAAAGCAAGTAAATTTGTTTGTTCTGTAACTTTCTTAATATCTTGAGCAAATTGGTTTGTTTCTTGAATCTTACTTGAAAGAATTGTAAATGTTTTATTTAGTTCTTCGAAAAACTGTGTAAAGGAATCAATTTCACCTTTCAATTCATTCATTGTTTTAGCACCAATAACCGCATTATTACTAGCACTTGCTGCGTAATTCAATATGTCTTCTAATTGCTTAATCATGTTTGTAATTTCTTCAGTTGTTAACTCTGTATTTTTCACTATTTCAACAACGTGCTCAGATTGCCTATGAGATCCAGCACTTACTTCTTGAACCGAGTAAAGCATTTCATTTTGTGCTGTAGAAGCACTATTCATACTTTCAGTAATTGTTTCCAATTTTGAAGTAATACTGTGAACAGCTCTATTTAAATTCTGATGTAGCTGTTCTTCTTGTTTTGCTTTTGCATTTTCCTCAACCATAATAGTTTCTATATTTAGTTGAAGCTTTTTGTTTTGACGGACTTGTAAAGTAATTCCTAGTGCCATGAGCGCATGAACAACAAATACATTAGCAGGATCTACTGCAAAGCCCCCAGTATCTAAAGTAAAGTTAAAGATGAGTTCTATAACGGAAGTAATATATGCAACTATAAATACTGAAAACTGGTTATGAATACTACCTATGATTAAGGCAAAGAAACTCATAACAATGGTAGCTAACGTAACTTTAAATGAAAAAATGGTGAAATAAATCATGAAAATCATTGTCACCACAACAAAGTAAGGAAAAATGCGTTGCATGATCTCTATTTTTCTTTGAATTAAATAAAAGATAAATGTAATAAGTAATGGTATGAAAAGTGAAAGTGCAATTCCAATTGGTCGTCCAATGATGAATTGTGCACATCCTCCTAGTCCAGCTGCCAATCCATAAACTAACATGATGATGGAATTTTTCTCAACTAAATCCTTTTGTTTTATCGAACTAATGTTCATGCAGTATCCCCCAAGAAAAGAAGTATTAAATATACTATTTTCTTAATTTATACAATAGATTCACAGAATTGTCACGCTTATTTAAAAATAGAATGATAGGTTTCTTAATAGAATTATATGAATAAAATGATTTTTTCTACTAAATGTCAATATAAAAGTTTGGAATTTTGTTGAAAATGAATAAATCCGCCAATAATATGGCACTTTTTGCGTCATTTTTTATTTTCTGAAAAATGAAAGACTATTTATTGATATATTATAGTTAGCTTGGATAAAAGGGGGATCATTATGTTCACACAAGTTGAAATAAACAATGGTCTATTGAATGTAGCACAGCTCCACGAGAAAGTGGATGAGATTATTTTCGACTACATCGATACTTCAAAAAATTGGGGAAAAGGCTATAAGGGGTTGAATAATTTATTTCAACAGACGGTCCAATTTTATGTGAAGTATGTTGATGAAAATGGCAATCCGAAATCAAATTTATACTGGACACTATTTTTAGATGTAGTGGGAAGATTAGTATATTTTAGAACATTAGCAGAAAAGCATTTAACAGATCTACCAACTAATGAAAATGTTGATAACTTTATTAAAGGTTACGTAGTGGCGGCAGCATGTTTGCAAAATGCTAATACAAATCAAGAACATGAGTTGTTAGATGAAATTAATGAAAGCTTTAAAGAATTACACCCTTCCAATAGTGAAAAGGGAATTTTTAATCATTCTATATTAGAGAACACGAATTCATTAGAAGAGGTACTATTAGAGTTTTACAATTACTGTAGTACATTTACAAAAGTTAACCAATCATAATCAAAAAGCTCACGTGCATTCAACTGTTAAAAATGCCATGTGAGCTTATTTTTTCATTATGAACAATCACTTTACCGTACTTTTATGATTGTATACATATAGATAGTAAGTTCTATCTAATCTTTTTTAAATGATTTCAATCTTTCATAGATTGCAGCATATTTTTTTTCATCACCAGCAATTACAGGTTTGTAATACTCCGTGCCTATTAGGTTTTCAGGCAGGTATTGCTGGTCCACCCATCCACCAAATGTTCCAACTGGTGTATCATGAGGATACTTGTAACCAACATGGCCTAGAGTAGCAGCACCTCCGTAGTGACTATCACGTAGATGGAAAGGAATTTCTCCAGTTTTACCTTCGTTAATTGCTTTAATAGCAGCATCTAGTGCAGAATAAGCTGAATTTGATTTTTCGGATAAGCACATTTCGATAACTGCACTGGCTAATGGAATTCTCGCTTCTGGTAAACCAAGCCTTTTGGCAGATTCTGTTGCAGCAAATACATGTGATCCTACATCTGGGTTTGCTAATCCAATATCTTCATATGCCATTACAAGTAATCTTCTACAAACTGCAACTAAATCTCCGGTTTCGAGTAAATGTGCTAAATAGTAGAGGGCAGCATTTGTATCACTACCACGAACCGATTTTTGTAAAGCAGATAACAAATTATAAAAATGAGTGCCTGCTTTATCTCCGTATACACCAATTCTCTTAGCAAGATGTTCAATAATGTGATCCTTTACCATTACTTTTCCATCTACCTCATCGGAAGCAAAATAAACGGACTCTAATAAAGTAAGTGCCTTTCTAGCATCTCCATTTGCACTTACAGCAATGTTATTGAGTTGCTCTTCAGAAATCTCAATTGTGTATTTACCAAGTCCTCGGTCTTGATCTAGTAATGCAGATTTTAATAGTTGAACCAGATCATCTAATGTGAGATGTTTTAATTGTAAAATTTCTCCGCATCGAGAACGGATGGCAGGATTTACATCATGAAACGGATTTTCAGTAGTTGCTCCAATTAAAACAATTGAACCATTTTCTACATGGGGTAGAAGGGTATCTTGTTGTAATTTATTAAATCGGTGAATTTCATCCAAAAATAAAATGACTTTCCCACTAAGTCTTGCTTCATCGACAATTTGTTCTACGTCTTTTTTTCCAGCATGAGTTGCGTTTAATGAAAAGAAAGGTAGTTTTGAACTCCCCGCAATAGCAAAGGCAATTGATGTTTTTCCAATTCCAGGATCTCCATATAAAAGCATAGATGGGACATGTCCATGCTCAATCATTTTATATAAAGCGGTATCTTCACCTATAATATGTTTTTGACCAACAACCTCTTTTAAATTGCGAGGACGCATTCGGAATGCCAATGGTTCATTTTGCATTTAAATTATCCTCCCATTCAAAATTATTCTTACTATTAATTTATCACATTTCATGAAAGTAGACCTTTTCCAAGTGGAATATAAGGAGTTATGGTATAATTGAGCAAAAAAATGGTCAAGTAAAACAGAGGTGTATATAATGAAAATTTCTACAAAAGGTAGATATGGTTTGACGATAATGATAGAACTTGCAAAACGCTTTGGAGAGGGTCCAGTTCCTCTTAGGCAAATTGCTGAAGAAAAAGACTTGTCGGAGGCTTATTTAGAACAGCTTGTTTCTCCACTTCGAATTGCAGGATTGGTTAAAAGTGTTCGTGGTGCGTACGGTGGTTATTTACTAGCACTACCACCAGAAAAAATTTCTGCTGCGGATGTAATTAAAGTGTTAGAAGGACCGATCCAACCAGTTGAGGGAATTGAAGAAGAGGAATTACCACAACGTGAACTTTGGATTCGTATTCGAGATGCAGTCAAAAATGTGCTTGATACGACATCCCTTCTTGATTTAGCTAATTATAAAGACGATATTGAGTATGACGGGTATATGTTCTATATCTAACTTCATGCTAATTTGAAATACTAGTTGAACTTATTAAAACAAGTTGAGCAATTTATTTAATTGAAAATTGACAGATTGAAATGAAGTCCTTAGGCTATGACTGTGGAAAAACTAACGTGTTATTACTGAGAAATCCATAGTGTAGGATACCAAGGCTCATTTGAATATTTTTAAAGGAGCTATTGATTAACAATGAATTCAATTTATCTAGACCATGCAGCGACTTCTCCGATGCATCCAGAAGTAATCAACGTAATGACAAAGGCAATGTCTGAAGTATTTGGCAACCCTTCTAGTATCCATACAGTCGGTCGTTCTGCTCGAAAGATATTAGATGATGCTAGATGGGTTCTTGCTAAATCAATTGGTGCTAAAGATAATGAAATCATTGTAACAAGTGGTGGAACCGAAGCTGATAATGCAGCTATTTTTGGAACAGCATATGCATTGAAAGAAAAGGGAAAACATATTATCACCACACAAATTGAACACCATGCGGTTATGCATGCCTGTGAAAAGTTAGAAAAAGAAGGTTTTGAAGTTACTTATTTACCTGTAGATCGAAGCGGTCGAATAACCCTTGAATCGTTCAAAAAAGCATTACGTGATGATACGATATTGGTCACAATCATGTATGGCAATAACGAAGTGGGAACAGTCCAACCGATAGCGGAAATTGGAGAAATATTAATAAATCACCAAGCCACTTTCCATACAGATGCAGTTCAGGCATTTGGTATCGAAAAGCTGAATGTAGATGAATTACATGTTGATTTACTAAGTGTTTCAAGTCATAAACTAAATGGACCTAAAGGGATCGGCTTTTTATATCAACGAACTGGTACTCCTTTAATTCCCATTTCTTTTGGTGGGTCTCAAGAGAAAAAGCGACGTGCTGGAACGGAAAATGTACCAGCAGCGGTTGGATTTGCGAAAGCGGTAGAAATCGCACAGCAAGAAATTGAATTGAAAAAAGAGAAGTTTAAAACATATCGCGATTTATTTATTCAACAATTAATGAATGACAACATTACATTTGAAGTGAATGGAAATAGTGAGCATACATTACAACATGTATTAAACATAAGCTTCAAAGGGATGGAAGTTGAATCGTTCTTAGTAAATCTCGATATGTCTGGTGTTTATGCATCTAGTGGCTCTGCATGTACTGCAGGCTCCATTGACCCTTCTCATGTTCTTGTTGCAATGTATGGAAATAATGCTGAGGAATTGAGAAATTCAATTCGTTTTAGTTTTGGTTTAGGATTAACCGACGAGCAAATTATAGAGGCAGCAAAACGAACGTCAACTATTGTCAAAAGACTATTGAATTAATATAGAAAGAGTGAACGAAATGGTAGAAACAAGAGACCCATCACAAATCCGTGTTGTTGTTGGTATGTCTGGTGGGGTCGACTCATCAGTTGCTGCTTATTTATTGAAGCAACAAGGATATGATGTGATCGGTATTTTTATGAAAAACTGGGATGACACAGACGAATTTGGTGTGTGTACGGCTACTGAAGACTATGATGACGTCATAAAAGTATGCAATCAAATTGGAATCCCTTATTATGCAGTTAATTTTGAAAAGCAATATTGGGATAAAGTCTTTACTTATTTCTTAGAAGAATATAAGGCTGGAAGAACTCCGAATCCTGATGTGATGTGTAATAAAGAAATTAAATTTAAAGCATTTTTAGAGCATGCTTTAAAACTTGGAGCTGACTACTTAGCTACAGGTCACTATGCTCGAGTGGAAGAACGTGATGGTGAGACGGTTATGCTAAGAGGAATTGATCAAAATAAAGATCAAACTTACTTCTTAAATCAATTGTCACAAGAACAATTAAAGCATGTAATGTTTCCAATCGGTGGGATTGAAAAACCTCAAGTTCGTAAAATTGCAGAAGAAGCGGGTTTAGCAACTGCAAAGAAAAAGGACTCGACAGGGATTTGCTTTATAGGTGAACGTAATTTCAAAGAATTTTTAAGTCAATATCTACCAGCACAACCTGGAAAAATGGAAACATTTGATGGAAAAGTGATGGGGACTCACGATGGCTTAATGTATTACACAATCGGGCAACGCCACGGTTTAGGCATTGGTGGAGATGGAGATCCATGGTTTGTTCTTGGAAAAGATCTAGAACGAAACGTTCTATATGTTGGTCAAGGATTCCATCACGAAGCATTATATTCAACATCCTTAAAAGCAGTTAAAATGGGCTTTACATCAAATGAAGAGAAGCCAAAGAACTTTAGCTGTACTGCAAAATTCCGCTACAGACAAGAAGATACACCAGTTGAAGTGGAAATGTTAGAGGATGGCACTGCACATATTACTTTTGCAGAGCCTGTTCGTGCGATTACACCAGGGCAAGCTGTTGTGTTATATGATGGTGAAGTTTGCTTAGGTGGCGGTACAATAGATGAAGTATTTAACAATAATAAAAAATTGACTTATGTAGGTTAATTAATAGACGGCTGTGTACTTTACGGTCGTCTATTCATTTGTATTAGAGGTGAATAGAATGGATTATAACGAAATAGGTATTAAAGCGTTTCAAGAGAAGCGGTATGAAGATGCGGCAAAAGCATTTACTGAAGCAGTCGAAAATAACCCGAATGATGCTATTGGCTATGTTAACTTTGGGAATTTACTTGCTGCAATGAATGATGTAGAACGTGCAGAACGTTTTTTTCAAAAGGCGATTACTGTTGATGAAAAGACAGCTACAGCATATTATGGATTAGCGAATCTCTATTATGATGCTGAACGCTATATTGAAGCAGCAAAACTTTATCAAAAATCAATTGAACATGGTATTCAAGGGGCAGATGCACACTACATGTTAGCAAAATCCTTTGAACGAGAGGAAAAATATAAACTCGCATTACCTTACATGCAAAGAGCTGCTGAATTAGCCCCTGAAGATTTACAAATTCGACTTTCTTATGGAATATTACTTTGTACCTTGGAAATGTTCGATGTTGCTAAGGGGGAATTGGAGTTTGTACTGGAGAAGGACGAAAGTAATGCAGATGCCCATTATAATTTAGGTGTTCTATATGCAGTATCCACTGAAAATTCTGAAGCAGCTTTACACCATTTAAAACAAGCTTATACAATTTCACCTGAATTTGAACAAGCAAAATATATTTATGACATGGTCAGTCAGCGTTACAATTAATTCAAATAGTCAACTTGGAAAAAAGAAAAAAAGTAGAATCCATCTTACATTTTGGATTCTACTTTTTTAATACACGTTAAGCAATGTATATACTATTTCCACCGAAAGCGGTGCAACATGCGCATGCTCTACTTTTTATAAGCATCCGACACATATAAACTACTTATTTTTACAATAGGAAACAACATCTTTGTATTTTAAATCTCCACCAAAGATATCTAAAGCACTACCAATCGTAACATGAAGTTTGCCACCACAAAGTTCCTCGAACTTCTTCAAATCTTCTAAAGATCTTACACCACCTGCGTAGGTAGTTGGGATAGATGTCCATACTGCTAAATCCTGAACTAATTCTTCCTGCATGCCACTACGTTTACCTTCAACATCTACCGCATGAATTAGTAATTCATCACAATACTGCTCGATATATGAAATGGTTGACTGGTTTACTTCAAAATTACTAAATTTCGTCCATTTATCTGTGACAACAAACCATTTTCCATCTTTTTTTCGACAGCTTAGATCGATAACGATATGTTCTTTTCCTATTGAGGTTACTAATTTGCTTAATCTATCCTGATCTAATTGTCCGTCATGGAAGATGTATGATGTGACAATAATATGAGAAGCACCAGCCTCTATATATTTTTTAGCATTATCTGCATTTATACCTCCACCTACCTGTAAACCATCAGGATAAGTTTGTAATGCTAACAAGGCAGCATCTTCATTACCTGAACCAAGCATAATAACATGTCCACCTGAAAGGCCATCATCCTTAAACATGTTCGCATAATACGCTGAATCTTGTTCAGATATAAAATTTTCTACTACAGTTTTATCTAAGTGACCTAATGTACTTCCTACAATTTGCTTTACTTTTCCATCATGGAGATCAATGCACGGTCTAAATTCCAATATACTCACAAGCCCTTCTAACAAACTTCAATACACTCATCATATCATTGTCTCTAGTTCATTAAAATCGATTTAGCTATTAATAAAGGATAAATATTTTTGATAAAAGGACAGTTTGAGAGGGATATGATAAAATCAAATTTACAAGTAATGTGTAGAGGAGGTTAAACTTTTGGTAAATAATCTTAATTTATTTGAAGTGAATAAACTATTTATTCTAGGAAGACCAATCGCTTCTATTTTCCACAACCCCTCTAATATGTACTCCATTACAAGAGTGAAAATTCAAGAAACGAATTTGCAATATGATGAAAAAGAAATTATAATTGTAGGTTATTTTCCGAATCTTCAAGAGGAAGATCTCTATCGATTTACTGGGGTCCTAAAAAATCATCCGAAATATGGACAACAGTTTCAGGCTGAAACCTTTGAAAAAGAGGTTCCTGCTACAGAACAAGGAGTCATTCATTATTTATCAAGCGATTTATTCCCTGGAGTTGGCCGTAAAACGGCAGAAATCATTGTTGAAAAGCTAGGAGCAGATGCCATAAAGAAAATTATGGAAGATCCAAGTGCTTTAGATATAATCCCTCGTTTAAAAGATGATAAAAAAATTGCGATTAAAGAAACGCTTGAACAGAACCTAGGTTTAGAACGAATTATCATACAATTGAACCAATGGGGATTTGGTCCACAACTAGGGATGAAAATCTATCAAACATACCGAGAAGATACCATTTCTTTGCTTACTGAAAATCCATACAGATTAATAGAAGATATAGAAGGTGTTGGCTTTAGCCGAGCAGATGAACTTGGTGCCCGATTAGGCATTACAGGAAATCATCCTGACCGTATTAAAGCAGCAGTTTTACATGTCTTAACAAACGCTTCCCTTTCAGATGGACATGTTTACTTAGATGCTGAGCATGTGTTACCACAAGTGAAATCTATTCTTGAAGGAAGCCAACCACAAGAAATTCATTATGAAGAAATCTCACAAGCAATTATCCAAATGAGAGAAGAAAGTAAAATTTGTGGGGAAGAAACGAGACTTTACCTACCTTCGTTATACTTTAGTGAAATTGGAATCGCATCTAAAATTTTGGAGCTTTCTCAGCAGAGTAAAAAGCAACAACGGTTTTCGAAAGATGAGATTCGAAAAGCAATCGGTGAAGTTGAAGAACGGTTTGAAGTTACATATGCAGAAACACAAGCTCGTGCAATTGAATGTGCTTTAAATTCTTCGGTGATGATTTTGACAGGAGGACCAGGTACTGGGAAAACAACAGTAATCCGTGGACTAGTTGAAGTATATGCAGAACTTCACGGCCTGTCACTAAATCCAAAAGAATATGCCAAAAAAGAAGAACCGTTTCCGATTGTCTTAGCCGCACCAACAGGACGCGCAGCGAAAAGACTGGCTGAATCAACTGATTTACCAGCTATGACAATTCATCGTTTACTTGGCTTTAATGGACTAGAAAAAGAAGAGGAAACTGAACGAGAAGTTGAAGGAAGACTCATCATAATTGATGAGATGTCAATGGTGGATACATGGCTAGCACATCAATTATTAAAGAGCATTAATGAAGATGCGCAAGTCGTTTTTGTTGGTGATCAGGACCAGCTACCTCCAGTGGGACCAGGACAAGTATTAAAAGATTTGTTAGCATCTAACCAAATACCAACTGTTGAATTGATTGATGTCTACAGACAAGCTGAAGGCTCAACAATAATCGAGCTTGCCCACCAAATTAAAAAAGGCGAAATTCCAAATCATACAAAGATTAGTGAAAAAACGGTAGACCGTTCATTTATTAAAGCATCAGCCGATCAAATACCAAGCGTTGTAACGCAAATAGTGAAAAGTGCCATCTCCAAAGGTCAATCAATAAGAGATATTCAAGTGCTTGCGCCAATGTATAAAGGTCCGGCTGGAATTGATCAATTGAATAAGAAAATTCAAGAATTAGTTAATCCAAATACGGATGGTACAAGAAAGGAATTTATTTACGGTGATGTTGTCTACCGTATAGGCGACAAAGTACTTCAACTCGTTAACCAACCTGAAAGCAATGTGTTTAATGGAGATATGGGTGAAGTCATAGCCATAATTAAAGCAAAAGAAAATATTGAAAAACAAGATTTACTAGTTGTTTCATTCGATGGAAATGAAATCACCTACCAACGAGCAGATCTGAATCAAATTACATTAGCTTATTGCTGTTCGATCCATAAATCCCAAGGTAGTGAATTCCAAACGGTCATTATGCCAATTGTGCGCGGCTATTCTAAAATGCTACGTAGGAATTTACTGTATACAGGGATTACGAGGGCGAAAAACTTCTTAATTCTTTGTGGAGAGCCCGAAGTGTTCACATCTGGACTTAATCGAACAGATGATTTACAGCGTCTGACTAGTTTACGGGCTAGATTAAATCCGATGGAAACAGAGGATGTGCAAGTTAAAGCAGTTGAAGTTCAAGAAAGCTCAACGAATGTGGAACAAAAACATAAAGAAAAACCAATCGAGGAAGTTGAGGAACAACAAGAGATTTTTACTGTTTTAGGTGAAGCGGTTATTCCTGCGTTGACAACAGAAACAGTTCATACGGTACATCCTTTAATTGGAATGAATGGCATTACACCATATGATTTTATGGATAATGAAACAGAATAGAAGTAATATTAGTCATTATTTTGTTATTAATCAAAAACCCCTTACTTTTTTATAAGAAGGGGGTTTTACTTTTTATTGGTTCAACAATTACTGGAAAAAGCATATGTTGAGATAAAAACATTTTAAGGAAGTGCTTTTTTGGAAACCATTCAAAAGATGTATGAACATTTAATTTGGGCAAATAAACGAATTCTTGCTACTTTGCATACTATGAAGGGGGAACAGCAAGATGTCATTCGTTTATTTTCCCATATTTTATTTTCGGAAATTATCTGGATGGCAAGATTACAAGGTATCGACAGTTCAAAGCTTCCTCTTTGGGCAGAAGTTGATTTAGATTTTTGCGACCAACTCGTGAAGAAAAATGAAGAAAATATTATATCCTACCTCCTAAATTCCACTAAAGATGATCTTGAAAAAAAGATTACTTACAAAAATAGTAAAGGTATTGAATTCCAAAATACAATTCGAGAAATTTTAACTCATGTTTGTTTACACGGGCACTATCATAGAGGTCAAATTAATTCAAAGCTTCGCTTAAATGGTGATGAACCTGTAATTCTTGATTTCATTCATTATGTTAGAACGTAAGAAGGAGGAACAAATTGGACTATCAATTTAGCCGTCAAGTTAAAACAAAGCCAAGAACAATAACAGTTAATGGTAATGGAGAAATTAGTGTAGCCCCCAATTTCGGTGAGATTCGTTTTGAAGTTGTAACCCAATCAAAGGATTTAAATGAAGCTCAAAATCAAAATTCAAAAATTATGAATCAAGTAATTCAGTCATTATTATCCCTAGGTATCAAGAGAGAGGATATGCAAACTTCTTCCTTTTCGATTTTTCCTCAATACGATTATATTGAAGGGCAGCAGGTGTTTCGGGGTTATGAAGTAACAAATTCTCTGACAGTAAAAATAAGAGATATTAGTAAGGTCGGCATGGTTATTGATACTGCTGTGAGAAATGGAGCAAATCGTGTTTCCTCACTTGAATTTAAATTGGACCGCGAAAATCAGTATTATCAACAAGCTTTACAATTAGCTTTATTTAATGCAGTTGAGAAAGCTCGGACTATTGCTGACACACTTAAGCTTCCTATTTACCCTTTGCCAATAGAAATTATAGAGGAAAGTGTAGAAGCTCCTCCAATTATGTATAAAGCTGTAGCGATGACGCAAGAATCATTTCAAACGCCAATAGAACAAGGACTAATCTCCATTAAAGCGAAGGTTTTAGTAAGATTTCAGTTTTAAACTTTTTATAGATTAGAATCTATGTAAAGACCACTGATAGATATCTCCTGGTGGGTGGAGATGTTTGTAAGTGGTTTATACTTTTTGGGGAAATATTGAAGGAAGGACTCATATTTTACTGGAGTAAGGATCGTCATTAAATACTTTTACTGCTAATGCTTTTTCTTTTCTAACATAGTCTCAATTGGTATACTTTTTCCAGATAGATTTGGAGGCTGAATAAATATGGCAAAATACGAACCGAAAATGAAAGTAACTGATCAAAGTGTTATTGAATTTATTGAAACCGTAGATAATCCAAAAAAACGGGAAGATGCATACAGATTATTAAGTATTTTTGAGGAAACCTCAGGATATGAAGCGAAAATGTGGGGTCCAAGTATAATAGGTTTTGGTTCATATCATTACAAATATGATTCAGGACATGAAGGAGATGCGCCACTTGTTGGTTTTTCACCTAGAAAAGCAAAAATAAGCCTCTACATTGTTCCGGGAGAACCTCAACGTGAACAATTATTGAAACTTCTAGGAAAACATACAAGTGGAAAGGCTTGTATTTATATAAATAAGCTTTCTGATGTAGACGAAAATGTTATTAAAGAATTAATTATTCAATCCATCCATCATACCCAAACAAAATATCCAAAAAACTAAACTCTTTTGGAATCTTTTTGACTTTTTATTCGTAAAAAATATAGATTTACCAACGTTCGTCTGTCAGTTTCATCAAATGACCTTTCGCATTTAAGAAATAAACTAGAGCAAACGATTTCTAGATACTCTTAAAAAAGACTAGAAAAACTCAGGGAAATGATTTTCTCTGAGTTATTTTTATTGAGTTTATTTTTTGAATATTACATCATTTTAAAAAAGTATAAAAATATTTTAAACGTCATGATATTATGATTTATGTTCCCATAAAAGGATTTACTAGAGAACACATTAATATGATGAAGTGGGGTCTTCTTATGAAATATAGTTTTCGAAATGATTATAGTGAACTTTGTCATCCAGCGTTACTAGAAGCATTACTTCAAGCTAGTAACGAACAAAATAAAGGTTATGGGTTGGATAAGCATTCAGACAATGCAAAAAGATTAATTAAACAAAAACTTGAAACAGAAAATTGTGATATTCATTTTGTAACAGGTGGAACGCAAGCAAATGCTACTGTTATCTCATATATTTTACGTCCTTACGAAGCAGTTTTAGCTTGTACTACAGCACATATCAATGTATATGAAACAGGTGCAATTGAAGCTACTGGGCATAAAATAGTTACAGAAGAAGGGGTAGATGGAAAGTTAACTCCTGCTGATATTGAGCATGCTTTAAAGTCTCACTATGATGAACATATGGTGAAAATCGGCATGGTGTATATTTCACAATCTACTGAGCTAGGAACTGTTTATAGTTATGATGAACTAAAGGCAATTTATGATTTTTGTAGAGAGCACCAATTATACTTATTTATAGACGGTGCAAGACTTTCAAGTGGACTTGCTGCAAGTGGTGTATCTTTAAATATGTTTAAAGACTTATGCGATTGTTTTTATATTGGTGGAACGAAAATCGGAATGATGAGTGGGGAAGCAATTGTCTTATTCAATGATCGTTTAAAACAATACTTCAGACATCATATAAAAAACAAAGGAGCATTGCTTGCGAAAGGTTATGTTGTTGGGATTCAATTTGAAAGAGCATTTCAAGATGATCTTTACTTACAATTAGGTCATCAAATTAATGATTTAGCTAGATTTTTAACAAATGAATTAAAGGCGTTAGAGGTTCCATTCTTTAGTGAATCTTCAACGAATCAAATTTTCCCCATTTTTACAAAAGAAGTAGTAACAGAATTAGGAAAATTATATGATTTTGAGGTTTGGGAAGAAGTAGAAGGTGGATTTGCCATTCGTTTTGTAACATCTTGGTTTACCAAGAAAGAAACTTGTATGGAACTGTTAGAAGACATAAAAACAATTATGAGTAAATTTAAATAAATGTAGATTTCTACCAAAAGTAGTTATATGATTTTAAAGTAACGTTAGTACGGTGTCCATTATGCTCGACTGAGTATAGTGGACGTTTTTCTATGGAGGATTAGTACGTATATGAATAATCAACGATGGCTATCTCAAAATTTCTTTATCTTTTTCTTTACCTGGGGAGTATATTTACAGTATTGGTCTGGTTGGCTAGTAGAAGGTAAAGGTCTAAGTGTAAAAGAAGTTAGCTTTATTATGGGGGTAGGGTTAATCGCGAGAGCAATTTCCACATTATTTGCCTTCCCGTTTGCTTCAAAGTTTCTAAGTAGTAAGAAACTGATATTATTATTGGTCATTGTATCTTTCTTCATTACATTAATTTATATCCCAGCGAATTCCTTTACCGCATTATTAATCATTACTTTTACGTTTAGTTTGTTCTATCCCTCATTACTCCCAGCCATTGAAAGTGGAGCAACTGTCCTTGTTCAGGAAGGTAAAGTTCATTACGGTAAAAGTCGCTCATACGGTTCAATTGGGTTTGTCATTGCGGTATTTATCATTAGCGGTATAGTTAGTTATTTTAATGAAAGTGTTATTTTATGGTGTATGATTGTTTCGCTATTCTTAATGTTATTGATGCAAACGATGCCAGCACCAGCAAGTTTAGTTGAACAGCCAACTTCACAAGATCGTAAAAAAGCATTCGCAATGCGCGGTTTGTTTCAAATTAAAGGGTTCCCACTTATTTTATTCATAGTAATTCTGCTACAAGGATCTCTTGCTTCGTACTACAATTATAGTTATATCTATTTGCAAAATTTAGGTGTAGAGACGTTATATATTGGAATTATCCTAAATATTGCTGTCTTATTTGAGATACTCTATTTGAGTAAAGCAGAAAAGTTTTCTCACCTACGAACTTCAACATTGTTATTAATAGCAGCTATCGGTTCAACCTTACGATGGATAATTATTTTTATCTTTCCAAATGTGTGGGCATTTATTTTTTCACAAACCTTACATTCTCTATCATTTGCAATGGCACATTTTGCATTTATTCAATATATTACAAAAGCCTTGCCGAAACAGCAGTTATCAAATGCACAGGGAATTTATTCTGCATTAGCTATGAGTCTAAGCGCAGCTTTATTAACTCTTTGGGGTGGATTCTTATATGAAATTCAGCCAGGTTTAGCTTACTTAGGAATGATTGTCTTTACCATTCCTGCAATTCTATTAATTTTAGGTACAAGAAATAAATATTTATATTAAAAAAGTCGTCCTGATTTTCAGGGCGACTTATCTTCTTTTTATCATTAAGTAAAATTTCATCAAGATACTGAAAAGTAGGACAGTTAATACAACAATAGCTTGGAATTGTTGAACATTTTGCTCCATTGGAAATAAATGATCAACATATGCATCTTGGGTAATCATTTTTGCTGCCGTATAGGCTAGTATCCCAGCACCGGCAAAAAGTAAAATCGGAAACTTTTCTAACAACTTAATGACAAACGTGCTACCCCAAATCACAATTGGAATTGATATGGCTAACCCAATAACAACGAGTAATGTATTTCCATTTGAAGCACCAGCCACAGCAATAATATTGTCAATTCCCATTAAAAAGTCAGCTAATAAAATAGTAAAAATAGCACCCCAAAATGTGTTCTTTTCAGTTTTAACATGCACTTGTTGATCTGCTAATAAGATCTTGTAAGCAATATATAATAATAAAATACCTCCCACTAATAATAGACCATCTATTTCTAGTAATTTCACTGCTACTAATGTAAATAGAATACGAACAATGATAGCTGAAAAGGCACCAATAATAATTGTTTTCTTTTGCATCTTTTGGGGAAGATTTTTTGCAACTAACCCAATTAATAATGCGTTATCACCAGCTAAAACAAGATCAATTATGATTATCATTAATAAACCTGTAAAAAATTCATTTGTGATCCATTCCATCTGTTTCTCTCCTAATCTACTAAGTGCGTATGTGATATGTATATGTATTCAATGAAAGTATATTCTGAAGTATTGGCGAACGTGAATGCAGGATTAATTCGTTAAGTAGTTCAGTAAAAAACGAGGATTTTATTATGGCTTTCTTAACGTAAAGTCGGTAGTATAAATTTTATCCGTAAGCAATATGGTTGTAATTGACACAAATGTTTCATTCACATATAATTTAGAACAGAATAAGAACAACACATTGATGGAAAGAGTAAGTTTTGCTAAAACGTTTCAGAAAGAGATTCCCATGGCTGAAAGAATCTTACGACAGCGTAACTGAAAGCTAATCCTGAGTGCAGCTAATCCCTGCCGTTCACTTACGTTACAGTGCTCGAGATATAAAGTGCGTATCCATTGGTTACAATCTTTATAACGAGGGTGGTACCGCGAGATTACAGTCTTCGTCCCTTATTGGGATGAGGGCTTTTTTTGTTTGTAAAACTTGCTTTACTGTTACGTGTTTTAGAAACTTTACCCATTCATCACAATCATTTAGGAGGAAAAATAGAAATGAAAGCATCAGACATTCGCCGTAAATATTTAGAATTTTTCATTGAGAAGGGGCATGCACAAGAACCTTCTGCATCTCTAGTACCAGTAAATGACCCTTCTTTACTTTGGATTAACTCGGGGGTTGCGACGCTTAAAAAATACTTTGACGGTCGTGTGATTCCAGATAATCCACGTATCACAAATGCACAAAAATCGATTCGTACAAATGATATTGAAAATGTAGGGAAAACTGCTCGACACCATACATTTTTTGAAATGTTAGGAAACTTTTCAATTGGTGACTATTTTAAAAAAGAAGCCATTCATTTTGCATGGGAGTTCTTAACAGATTCTAAATGGATGGGCTTTGATCCAGAAAAATTATCCATTACATTACATCCGGAAGACGAAGAAGCTTATAACCTATGGAAAAATGAAATTGGTATTCCCGAAGAACGATTAATCCGTATTGAAGGGAACTTCTGGGATATCGGTGAAGGTCCATCAGGTCCAAACTCTGAAATTTTCTACGATCGTGGACCAGAATATGGAAACGATGAAAGTGATCCTGAATTATACCCAGGTGGAGAAAATGAACGTTATTTAGAGGTATGGAACTTAGTATTTTCTCAATTCAACCATAATCCTGATGGTACGTATACACCACTACCAAAGCAAAATATTGATACAGGTATGGGACTTGAACGTATGGCATCAGTTGTGCAAAATGTGCCAACGAATTTTGATACTGATTTATTCATGCCAATTATTGAAAAGATTGAAGATTACTCAAACCGTAAATATAAACGTCCAGGCGAAATTGATTTAAAAGAAATTTTCGGAAGTACAGAAGATATTAATACGCCATTTAAAGTTATTGCTGACCATATCCGTACTGTAGCGTTTGCAATTGGGGACGGCGCACTTCCTTCAAATGAAGGTCGTGGCTATGTTTTACGTCGCCTGTTACGCCGTGCAGTGCGTTATGCAAAACAAATCGGGATTGAAAAACCGTTTATGTTTGAATTAGTACCAACAGTTGGCGAAATCATGGTTGACTTTTATCCAGAAGTGAAAGAAAAGCATGAGTTTATTGCACGTGTCATTAAAAATGAAGAAGATCGTTTCCACGAGACATTAGATGGTGGTCTTTCCATTCTTTCAGAAGTAATCGAAAAAGAAAAAGCAAAAGGATTAACTGTTATCCCTGGAGCGGATGCATTCAAATTATACGATACGTATGGTTTCCCAATTGAGCTTACTGAAGAATATGCTGAAGAAGCTGGTATGACTGTGGATCATGAAGGTTTTGAAGCAGCAATGAATGAACAACGTGAACGCGCAAGAGCAGCTCGTGCAGATGTAGATTCTATGCAAGTGCAATCTGAAGTTTTAACCAACCTAACAATGGAATCTAACTTTGTTGGATATGATACTTTACAAGCTGATACAACAATCCTTGCAATGGTTGCGAATGGCCAAACGGTTGAAGTAGCATCTGAGGGAGAAGAAGTTCTAGTAATTTTAGCTGAAACACCATTCTACGCAGAGATGGGTGGTCAAGTTGCGGATCATGGCTCAATTTCTAATGACTCTTTTAAAGCGTTGGTTAAAGATGTACAGAAAGCTCCTAATGGTCAATCGTTACACACTGTAATTGTTGAGTCAGGTGAAATGCATGTAAACGATGGTGTAATTGCCGCTGTTGATCGCGATGAGCGTAATTTAATTGTGAAAAATCATACTGCAACACATATTATGCAACGCGCATTAAAAGATGTTTTAGGTGAACATGTAAACCAAGCAGGATCTTACGTTGGTCCAGATCGCCTTCGTTTTGACTTCTCACATTTTGGAGCTGCAACAAAAGAAGAATTGGAACAAATTGAACGTATTGTAAATGAAAAAATTTGGGATGATATTAAAGTAATTATCGAAGAAATGCCAATTGCAGAAGCAAAAGCAATGGGGGCAATGGCACTTTTCGGTGAAAAATATGGAGACGTTGTTCGAGTTGTACAAGTAAGTGATTATTCAGTAGAACTTTGTGGTGGTATCCACGTAAATCGCACATCTGAAATTGGATTGTTTAAGATCGTTTCAGAAGGTGGAATTGGGGCTGGTACTCGCCGAATTGAAGCAGTAACTGGTAAAGCAGCGTTCGAAGCTGTAAAAGAAGAGCAACGACTTCTTGAACAAGCGGCTTCTATCTTAAAAGCTAATCCAAAAGATTTAGTTCAACGTGTTGAAAATCTACAACACGAATTAAAAGAACTACAACGTGAAAACGAGTCATTATCACAAAAAATAGCGAACGCACAAGCAGGAGAAGTGCTAAATGCTGTTGAGAAAATTAGGGATGTATCTGTTCTTGCAACACGCGTAGAGGCAAAAGACAACAACCAATTACGTCAAATGATGGACGATTTAAAAGAAAAATTAGATAGTGCTGTAATTGTACTAGGTGCCGTTGATGGAGATAAAGTGATGCTATGTGCAGGGGTAACGAAAGACTTGGTTGGTGGCAGTTACCATGCTGGAAACATTGTTAAACAAGTTGCTGAACTTTGTGGAGGTCGCGGAGGCGGACGTCCGGACATGGCGATGGCTGGTGCTAAAGAAGTGTCAAAACTTGATGAAGCGCTACAATCTGTGTATGATTACGTTAAATCTATTTAAGTTCACATATTAAAAAATATGCATTCAATCAATAGATGTTAAAAATTTTAATATGATAATTTCATTTAACTCTAGATAACGAATAGGTTATAATAGAAAAAAATGGGGAGGTTTAACCCTTCCCTATCTTCGAGAGCGAGGTGCTGGTCTTGAGTTCGTTTGATCAAACAATGAAATTCAGTTTTCCAGAAGAATCGATGGAGCAAGAAGTAAAGCAAGTATTGTTAAAGGTGTATTCTTCTTTAGAAGAGAAGGGGTATAATCCTACTAATCAAATTGTTGGGTATTTACTATCAGGTGACCCTGCATACATCCCTCGCCATCAGGACGCACGTAATTTAATTCGTAAGCTCGAACGTGATGAGATTTTAGAAGAGCTTGTAAAATTTTATATTAGAAAGAACAACGAGGCATAATAGTAAATGAGAATTATGGGTTTAGACGTAGGTTCTAGAACAGTTGGAATTGCTATTAGTGATGCGCTAGGTTGGACTGCACAAGGAATTGAAACGATTCAAATTAATGAAGACGAAGGCGAGTTCGGTATTGAAAGAATAAAAGAACTCGTGAAAGAATATGCTGTTACAGAATTTGTCGTTGGATTCCCTAAAAATATGAATAACACAATAGGTCCACGTGGTGAAGCATCACAAAATTATAAAAAATTACTCGAAGATACGTTTCAGTTACCCGTAAAACTTTGGGATGAACGTCTAACAACGATGGCGGCTGAAAGAATGCTGATTGAGGCGGATGTTAGTAGAAAGAAACGTAAAAAAGTAATTGATAAAATGGCGGCTGTCATGATCCTTCAAGGATATTTAGATAGTAAAGGGAGCGTCTGAAAAGCTTTTGTGACAATCTCTTTGCACTAAGGATTGGTGACATCTTAATGTAACCGTCTCAGGTGCATAATATTTATGAACAAGATGGTAATGTCTAGAAAGTATTACTTTCTTGAACATTCCAATGATTCAAAAATGGTAACATATTGATGTAGCCATAGCAGGTGCAAGAATGTAAGTTTCATGTATTGAAATGAATTCTCTGCCCAATATTAAATTTGTAGTTTTAATCAAAATGAAGAGGTGACCATTATGGTACATGAACACGATCACGATCACGAACACCGTCATATTACAATTGTTGACGAAGAAGGAAATGAACAATTATGCGAAGTAATTTACACATTTGATTCTGAAGAATTTGGAAAATCATATGTGTTATACTCAATTATTGGGGCAGAAGAAGATGAGGATGGACAAATCGAAATCTTTGCTTCAGCATTCAAACCTTCAGAAAATGGTGAAGATGGCGAGTTAGAACCTATTGAAACTGAAGAAGAATGGGATTTAATTGAAGAAGTATTAAATAACCTAGAAGATGAGTTTGAAGACGAAGACGAAGAATAATTGAATTTACTAAAAGGTAGGCAAGATCGCCTACCTTTTTTTAAAGTTATTAAAAGTGATGGAGGTGTGTTTTATGGATAATCAATTCATCTCATTATTAACCGATGATGGAAAAGAAGCACAAGGTAAAGTCGTATTTACGTTTGATTCAGAAGAGCATTCTTATGTCCTTTATTCTTTACTTGATGAAAATGGAGAAGAAAGTAGTGAGATTTCCGCCCTTCGCTATGAATTAGGTGAAGACGGAGAAATGACGAATTTCTCATCATTAGAAACAGATGAAGAATGGGATATGGTAGAAGAAGTCCTTAATACGTTAGTTGATGAATTTTCTGATGATTTAACGAATTATTTCACAATTACCAATGAAGAAAATGAAGAAGTCATTTGTGAAATTCTCCACCGTTTTGAAATGAAGGATTACGGAAAATCATATATTCTATATACTTTTGCTGATGATGAAGCAGTATCAGAAATTTATGCAGCTTCTTATATTGCTGGGGAGAATGGAGAAGTAGTAGATCTAATTCCAATCGATTCAGAAGAAGAATGGTCAGCAGTAGAGCGTGAACTAGATTTGTTAACTGAAAAATAGATTTATGTAAATAATAAAGAAGGGCTGTAATCTTAATGATTGCAGCTTTTTTCTTTTTCCTGAGAATAGAGTTGGAATATATTAATATATGCATGGGAATAGTATTATTGATATTATTTGTAAAAGTGGATTACCAAAGGATTTTGAATACTATGAAAGATGATTTGAATATTTCATAGAATCTATGTATCATATTAAAAGATGTAAGGGGGGATTCCCGTGGAAAATGAGAAAGAAGATAAGAAACAAGAAATGTTCAAAAAAGTAAAGCAACGAAAACAAGAGGGAAGAACGGTTAGAAAAATTGTTGGAATTACATCATTAGCAGTGATCCTAATAATTGGTATTGTCGCATTAACAGGATATATGTACATTAAGTCTGCTCTTGAACCTGTTGATCCAAATGCTACAACTGAAATTGAAGTAGAAATTCCAATTGGCTCTAGTTTAACTACAATTGCCAGTGCCCTTCAGGAAAAGGGAATCATTAAAGACGCTCGAATTTTTAAATACTATACAAAATTTAAAAATGAATCGGATTTTCAAGCGGGGAGTTACACAATGACTCAAAGTATGACATTAGACGAGATCATTGAAAGTTTGAAAACGGGTAAAGTTTATCGTGAACCAGTCTTTACGTTAACGATTCCGGAAGGTCTAACTCTTGAACAAATAGCGAAAATAATTGGTAAAAACACTGAATTTTCGGCCGATAAATTTATGTCGAAAATTACAGATGAAAAATTTATTCAAAACATGATCGGTACATATCCTGAATTAATTACGGAAGAAGTGCTGGATGGCAACATTCGATACGCGCTTGAGGGATATTTGTATCCAGCAACATATGCCTTCTATGAAAGCAATCCATCGTTAGAAGAAATTATTACAACAATGATTGAACAAACAGATGAAGTTATGAAAGGTTATTCAAGTTTACTTGAAGAAAAACAAATGTCTGTTCATGATTTATTGACATTTGCTTCCCTTTTAGAAGAAGAAGCAACAGCCCAAACAGACCGTGAAACGATTGCAAGTGTTTTCTATAATCGTCTAGATGTCAATATGCCATTACAAACTGACCCAACGGTTTTATATGCATTAGGCTCACATAAAGACCAAGTGTTATATGAAGATCTAAAAGTAGAAAATCCTTATAATACGTATGTTATAACTGGATTACCTCCAGGTCCAATTGCAAATGCGGGGAAAACGTCAATTGAAGCTGCATTAAATCCAACTGAGACTGAGTATTTGTATTTCTTAGCGGATAAAGAAGGAACAAACCATTTTGCTAAGTCTTACGAAGAACATCTACAAAATATAGATACGTATCTTAAATAATTGCTCAAGGAAACGAAAATTTCTATGCTATTCTATGGAGGATTTCTATAGGAAAAGTTTGAGAAATATTCGCTTTCCTTTTCTTTTCGTGTTATTATATATTGTGATTTTTTGTTCATAGATACGATATCAATTACCAATGAATTGCTCAATCTTTTTAGCAGGTTTTTCCTGCACTGGGAAAGACATCAACTCGACCTTTTTGGGTCGAGTTGTGCTATGTACGCCAAATAACGAATACTAACTGAAGGGAAACGGATGCAAAATGGAGTTTTCAAATGCTTATATAGAATCCTTCATAAAACCTAGAAATGATTTACTCGTCGAAATGGAATCTTATGCTACTGAAAACCATGTTCCGATTATGCAACTACCTGCAATTGAAGTGCTAAATCAATTACTACTAATACAGAAACCTAAAAACATTTTAGAAATAGGTACGGCTATTGGTTATTCAGCAATTCGAATGGCTCTGACTTTGCAAGATAGTAAGATTGTAACAATCGAAAGAGATGCAGAACGAGTAGTATTAGCAAGGGATTTTATTTCACGATCTGAAGTAGCAAATCAAATTACGGTAATTGAGGGAGATGCGTTAGAAGTGGATGTTGAACCGGACACTACTTTTGATGCTGTTTTTATTGATGCGGCTAAAGGCCAATACATGCGATTTTTTGAGAAGTTTTCACCCCTAGTACCTTCTGGTGGTGTTTTATATATTGATAACATGTACATGCATGGCTTGTCCGATTTAAAATTAGAAGATGTGCCAAGAAGGAAAAGAACAATGATACGTAATCTGAAAGTTTTTGCAGATTGGATTATGAATCATGAAGAGTATCATAGCACGTTTTTCCCTGTTGGTGATGGTTTATTAATTTGTTTGAAGAGGTGAAAAAAATGACAAAACCAGAATTATTGGTGACACCAAAATCCGTTGATCATATTAAGGCTTTGTTAGATGCAGGTGCTGATGCGTTTGTTATCGGTGAGCAAAAATTTGGATTACGTTTAGCAGGCGAGTTTTCAGTAGAACAGGTAAAAGAAGCGACAGAACTAATCCATTCTTCAAATAAAAAAGTTTATGTAGCAGTAAATGCTCTATTCCATAACGACCGCATTGATGCATTAGATGACTATTTAAGAGAAATACAAAACATTGGTGTAGATGCATTAATCTTTGGAGACCCTGCAGTAATAGTTGCTGTTCGCGAACTTGGTATTACGATTCCATTACATTGGAATCCTGAAACAACTGCAACAAATTGGTTCCAAGCTAATTATTGGGCTGAACGCGGTGCGAAAAGAGCAGTACTTGCACGAGAACTTTCTATAGATGAAATTGTAGAAATCAAAGAAAATGCGAAGCCTGAAATTGAAGTACAAATTCACGGTATGACTTGTATGTTCCAATCAAAACGTAAATTACTAGGAAATTACTTCTTATATCGTGGTGAAGCGATGGAAATTGAAAATCGTAAAGAGAACAAGAATATGTTTTTACATGATAAAGAAAGAAAAAATAAATATCCTATCTATGAAGATTTAAATGGAACACATATTTTTTCACCAAACGATATGTGCTTAATTGATGAATTAACGGAACTATTTGAAGCAGGTATAGATTCACTAAAATTTGATGGAGTGCTTCATTCTGAGGAATACATTACAACTGTAACAAATCTTTATCGCCAAGCGATTGATGCATATTTTGATCAAGGTGAAGAAGTTTATGAAGAAATAAAAAATGAATTACTAGAAAAAATAGAAGAAATTCAACCACCACTACGTCCTCTTGATACAGGATTTATCTTTAAAGAAACAGTTTACTAAGAAAGGAGCGTAACGATGCTACAGTTAATAGAAAACGAAAAAATTCGTGAAACAGTAAATGGAAAACGTGTTATTACGAAAAAACCAGAATTATTAGCGCCTGCAGGAAGTTTAGAAAAATTAAAAGTAGCCGTACACTACGGGGCTGATGCTGTATTTATTGGTGGTCAAGAGTTTGGATTACGCTCCAATGCAAGTAACTTCACAATTGAGGAGATGCGTGAAGGTGTAGAATTTGCCAAGAAATACGGTGCAGTTATTTATGTAACAACAAATATATTTGCACACAATGAAAATATGGATGGGCTAGAAGAATATTTACAAGCAATTGAAGAGGTAGGAGTAAAGGGTATTATTGTTGCTGACCCTCTTATCATTGAGACATGTCGTCGTGTAGCTCCTAAATTAGAAATTCACCTTTCTACTCAACAATCATTATCAAACTGGAAAGCTGTAAAGTATTGGAAACAAGAAGGTCTTCATCGTGTTGTGTTAGCGCGAGAAGTCGGAGCAGAAGAGATGCGTAAGATGAAAGAAGAAGTCGATATTGAAATTGAAGCTTTTGTTCATGGCGCTATGTGTATTGCATATTCTGGTCGATGTGTATTATCCAATCATATGACAGCACGTGACTCTAACCGCGGTGGATGCTGCCAATCTTGCCGATGGGATTATGACTTATATGAGAACGTAGAAGGCGAAGAACAAGCGTTATTCCAAGATGGGGACGCTCCATTTGCCATGAGCCCAAAAGATTTAAAACTAATTGAATCCATTCCGCATATGATTGAGCTTGGAATCGATTCACTAAAAGTTGAAGGACGTATGAAATCTATACACTATGTTGCAACCGTCATTTCAGTATATCGAAAAGTGATTGATGCATATTGTGCAGATCCTGAAAACTTTAAAATTAAAAAAGAGTGGCTTGAAGAACTTGATCGTTGTGCAAACCGTGCTACAGCATCTTCTTTCTTTGAAGGTGAGCCAAGCTATAAACAACAAATGTTTGGTTTCAATGCACCAAAAATGAAATGGGATTTTGCGGGACTTGTCCTAGACTATGATCAAGAGACTGGGATCGTTACATTACAACAACGTAACTATTTCAAAACAGGAGATACGATTGAATTTTTCGGACCAGACATTGATACGTTCACAATGGAAGTTGGACAGATCTGGGATGAAGACAACAATGAAATGGAAGTTGCGAACCACCCACTTCAAATTGTTAAATTCAAAGTGGATCGTCCATTGTTCAAATACAACATGATGCGAAAGGAGAATAAATAAATGGAAAAAAAGCGACCTTTAGTGATAGGGATCGCAGGAGGTTCATGCTCTGGGAAGACCAGTGTAACGAATTCTATCTATGATGTATTCCGTGAGCATTCTGTTGTTGTAATTGAACAAGATTACTACTATAAAGATCAAAGTCATATGTCATTTTCAGAACGTTTAAAAACAAACTATGATCATCCATTAGCGTTTGATAACGATTTATTAATTGATCATATCCATCAATTATTAGAGCGTAAACCTATCGATAAACCTGTATACGATTATGTTCAACACACCCGTTCAAATGAAATCATTCATGTAGAACCAAAAGATGTAATTATTTTAGAAGGAATTTTAGTTTTAGAAGATCAACGTCTTCGTGATTTAATGGATATTAAGTTATTTGTTGATACTGATGCAGATATTCGCATTATTCGACGCATTGAGCGAGACATTAAAGATCGTGGTAGAACGATTGATTCAGTGATTGAACAATATCTGACAGCTGTTAGACCAATGCATAACTTATTTATTGAACCGACAAAGAGATATGCCGATATCATTATTCCTGAAGGTGGGGAAAATGAGGTGGCTATTGATCTAATGGTTACAAAAATTAAAACTATTCTTGAAACTACAACCATTCTATAATATGATGATAAAAGTATTGGAATTATTTACATGTAATTTACAAAGAATAAGAAATGCAACATAACAATATTCCAAATGGAAAATTCGGTTATGAGATAAGCATCTGAAAACCCATTCTAGATGGCAAATTTGTTTCATATGCTTATCTCTATAACCGGGTTTTTATACTATGCACCTATATTGCATTAAAAATGAAATCGATTGCATAGAACTGGTATATTCAATGTGAGGGATTAAGGAGTGGAGTATTTTGGTAAACGAAAAACAATATCCAATGACTTTAGCTGGTAAGAAGAAACTAGAAGATGAATTAGAGCAATTAATAACAGTAAAGCGTAAAGAAGTGGTTGAACGTATAAAAATCGCTCGTAGCTTCGGCGACTTATCTGAAAACTCTGAGTATGATTCTGCTAAAGAAGAACAAGGATTTGTAGAAGGTCGTATTTCAACAATTGAATCGATGCTTCGTAATGCAATCATTATAGAAGAAACTGAAGGCGAAAGTGACATTGTTACTTTAGGTAAAACGGTTAAATTCGTTGAACTTCCTGATGGTGAAGAAGAAGAGTATACAATCGTAGGTTCTGCGGAAGCAGATCCATTTGAAGGTAAAATTTCTAACGATTCTCCAATTGCTAAGGCTTTACTAGGTCATAAAGTAGAAGATGTAGTGAAACTAACTACACCTGGCGGAGATATGGAAGTTCGCATTGTTTCAATTAGTACAGCTAAATAATAAAATTTAATGGCTAATAGTTAATCAATCCTTTAGCCTCCAATAGTAATCATATAATGGAGAAGTCGACAACATAGATGGAAAGTTTGTCGACTTTTTCAATTATGTGTAATTACATAAAAATGTTATTAAGATTAGATTACAATTAAGTTTTTTAATACTTGTGCTGTTAAAATGATAGTGTCGTATCAAGAAGGAGGATTTTATCGATGTCAAATAGAGATCGCGATTTTTTAACACGTTCTGAAAGTAAAAAAAGATCAAGCAAATCTCAAAATCGTAAAAAATTAGATCGCCTACTAAACGTACTCATTGCAATCGTAGCAGTATTAATCTTAATTAATTTATATTTTGTATTTTCAAATGACGGAGAAAAAGAACTGGTTGAAGACGAAGTAGAATCAAGTGAATCTTCTGATAGCATTGCAGACAATAATCAGAATCAGACAAATGAACAAGATTCAACTAGTACAAGCAATGGCGAATCAACTAATAGTTCTAAAAATCATTCGAATGACCAAACTAGTAATGAGTCTAGCAACTCATCAGATGACGTAACAAATGAGACTGATAATGAAGAAAGTAATGAAGAAAAGACTACAACAACGACAGAACCTGTAGTTGTTCAGAATTCTGATGATCCATTAGTTGAACAAGTTATAATCGACCCAAATTGGAAGGTTACACCGACAGCTCAAACTGGGGAGCATATTTCCACTTATAAAAAAGGCGATATAGACTATGAAGAAAAAATAGTAACAATTCAAAATGCGGTTGGTTTAGAAGAGGACAATATTATTTATTGGAGTGTAAAAAATAATGGTAGTAGTGAAACTTCTATTGCAGTAGTTTCTTCAAAAGACCAAACTCAGAACTATCGTGTAAGTATCGAATGGGTACAAAATCAAGGTTGGAAACCGGTAAAAGTGGAAATATTAAATAAAACTGAAGGTTCCTACTAATTAAAGAAATATGATCAAGAGGTAAAAAAGGTCATCGTAGTATTGAAGGCAATGGAGGACAATAAATGAAAATCGCAATAATTGGAGCAATGGAAGAAGAAGTAGAGTTATTAAGAAACGAACTTACAAATACAGAAGTGATGACAATTGCCAATAGTGAATTCACAACTGGTTCATATAATGGGAAAGAAATCGTCTTATTAAAAAGCGGAATTGGAAAAGTAAATGCAGCGATGGGAACAACGGTGTTGTTATATGAATTTAAACCAGATGTTGTCATTAATACAGGCTCAGCAGGTGGGTACGATCCAAGTTTAGAAGTTGGAGCTATTGTCATTTCAGATGAAGTACGTCATCATGATGTAGACGTAACGATCTTTAACTACGAAATGGGGCAAGTACCACAAATGCCAGCAGCATTTAGTTCGGATGAACGTTTAATGAATGTCGCAAAAGAAGCTGTATCGGAAATTGGTGAGCATCAATATGCTGTAGGACTTATATGTTCTGGAGATTCATTTATGAACGATCCTAAGCGTGTAGAAATGGTAAGAGAACATTTCCCACAAATGAAGGCAGTCGAGATGGAAGCTGCTGCTGTAGCACAAGTATGTCATCAATTTGGGACACCATTTGTTGTAATTCGAGCATTATCTGATATCGCAGGAAAAGAATCCAATATTAGTTTCGATGAATTTTTACCTGTTGCTGCGAAACATTCAACTGAAATTGTGCTTAAGACAATAACTAAGCTATAAATTTAATTAGCTATATAAATTGTTTGCTGGTCAGTTGATCGATCCATTTTGCATTTATCATCGTTCACAATTCATTCATAAAACTTCTTGACTGAGTGAAAAAGTTAACAGTATGATAAAGCTACATATGGTACGATGTAAGTATTAAAAAACGAATTTGAGGGAGGAATGGTCAGATGGTATTTATTATGGCCGGTTCGGTTTGTATTACTGCTCTTATTGGTATTATCGCTTACTTTGGTGCAACTGAGGAAACAACAAACTAATGACTCAATAATTTGGCTCATTTAAGACAGGAATGTCTTAAATGAGCCATTTTTAATGGATATCATTTTTCTCTTTTTCTTTCTCTTGTTGTATTTGGTTATGTTTAAATTGCTGATAGAGTTTTACAAGTGCTCTTTTTTCAATTCTGGATACATAGCTTCTTGAAATCTTTAATTTTTTCGCAATTTCTTTTTGTGTTAGAGGATCATTATTATCAAGACCATATCGATATACAATGATTTCTAGCTCTCTTGGTTCAAGTGTATTTAAATATTGATAAAGTTGTTCAAAGCTTTCTTTTTGTTCAATTACATCAATTGCTGGCTGTTCATCCATTTGAAGTAAGTCGCGTATTTGTAACGATTGACCTTCTTTATCGACGCCGATTGGTTCAAACAAAGAAACATCCTTTTGTACTTTTTTCTGTGCTCTTAAATGCATTAAAATCTCATTTTCAATACACCTTGCTGCATACGTTGCAAGGCGCGTTTTTTTATCTGGTGTGTAACTGCTTACAGCCTTCATTAATCCAATCGTACCAATTGAAATATAATCATCTAATTGTTCATGGGCAGGATGGAACTTTTTTACGACGTGTGCTACTAAACGCATGTTACGCTCGATTAAATCAAGACGAGCTTGTTCATCACCAGCCATGAATCGTTCAATTGCCTTTGCCTCTTCTTCTTTCGTAAAAGGCTTATGAAAAGCCTGACCCTTAAGATATCCAAGGAATGAAGGAATATCTAACCAAAGCTGCATTAGTGATGCAAAGAGTCCGCCCAGTTACGTCATCCTTTCTACCTTTTTCGACATTATATGATTTTTGACGAATGAAAATGAAAATACTTTATGAAAAGAAGAAAATATTATACAACAAAAAATACAGCTCATCCCATTTACTTGTCAATTTTCGTTGTATTATCTATTATATGCAAGAAATGACAGGGTGTTAATAGGACAAGCAATTGCATTATGATATAATCAAATAATAAAACGAGTCTTCATTTATATGCTTTTTATTCCACTGTAAATGAAGCAGGATTAAATTTGTTGAAGGGGTATCATCGTTTGTATAATTTTATATTGCCAAGAGAGTTTGTAACGTCTGTTTACGAAATATCCGCTGAAAAACTTAAGAAATTAGGTATTAAGGGCATTATTACCGATTTAGATAATACATTAATCGAATGGAATCGACATGATGCGACAGAGGAAATTGCAAATTGGTTAAAGTCAATGGAAGATGCGGGCATTAAAGTCATTATTGCTTCTAATAACAATGAAGCAAGGGTGAAACGATTTGCTGAACCATTAGGGATTCCATTTATTTTTAAGGCACGTAAACCATTAGGAGCAGCATACTTAGCTGCATTAAAGCAGATTAATTTAGACCGTTCAGAAGTGGTAATGGTCGGAGATCAGCTTCTTACAGATATTATGGGTGCAAACCGTTTGAAATTATATACCATATTAGTTCGACCCGTTGCAGAGTCGGATGGCTTAGTCACGAAATTTAATCGTTTCGTGGAACGCCGAGTGTTCAATTCATTAAAACGTAGAGGTATTACAACTTGGGAGGAAAAAGAATGACAGAAGAGCTACATTGCATTGGTTGTGGTGCAGTAATTCAAACAGAAAGTCCGAATGATGTGGGCTACACACCTACCTCATCAATTGAAAAAGAAACAGTAATATGCCAACGCTGTTTCCGATTAAAAAATTACAATGAAATTCAACCGGTAAGTCTTACGGATGATGATTTTTTACGAATATTAAATGGCCTTGGAGAACAAGAAGGGTTGATCGTAAAAATTGTTGATATTTTTGATTTTAATGGCAGTTGGCTACCGGGTATCCACCGTTTTGTTGGTAAAAATCCAGTTTTATTAGTGGCAAATAAAGCGGATCTACTTCCAAAGTCAGTAAAACAGAATAAAGTCGTTAACTGGATAAAAAGGGAAGCACGCAGCTTAGGTTTACAACCGATTGATGTACTACTCGTAAGTGCTCACAAAGGTTTTGGAATGAGTGAGGTAATTGAAGCGATTGAGAAATTCCGTAATGGTAAAAATGTCTTTGTCGTGGGTTGTACGAATGTAGGGAAATCTACTTTTATCAATCGAATCATAAAAGGAGCAACTGGACAAGGAAATGTAATTACTACATCCCATTTCCCAGGTACTACATTAGATATGATTGAAATTCCTTTAGATGACGGTTCAGCGCTTTATGATACACCCGGTATTATTAACCATCATCAAATGGCCCACCATATTGATGCGAGTGAGCTAAAATACATTACACCGAAGAAAGAAATAAAACCAAAAGTGTACCAACAAAATCCAGGACAAACTTTATTTATTGGAGCACTTGGAAGATTTGACTTTATTCAAGGTGAAAGATCTGCATTTACTGTACATGTAGCAAATGACTTACCAATTCACCGTACGAAATTAGAAAAAGCGGACCAGTTATATGCTGAACATAAAGGAGAATTATTGTCTCCACCAACAGTTAAGCATATTGATAAATTGCCTGAGCTAGTTCGTCATGAATTTTCAATTAAAGAAGGAAAGACAGATGTCGTCATTTCAGGTTTAGGTTGGATTACTGTACAACATGCGAATGTCGTTGTTGCAGTTCATGCACCTAAAGGTGTAGAGGTATTCATTCGACCGTCTTTAATATAATCTTTAATATTATATAGAGAAGAGGAATTTCGGGAAATGAAGAAATGGTTTGCAGTCATTGGAGATCCAATTGCTCAATCGAAATCTCCAGAAATGCATAATAAGTGGTACGAAAGAGATGGGATTGATGCAGCTTATATCCCAATACAAGTAAAGCCAGATGATTTACAAAATGCAATTCTCTCACTAAAATTGTTAGGTGCTAGCGGCTTTAATGTTACAATTCCGCATAAATCATCAATCATACCCTTTCTAGATGAAATTGATGATACAGCAAAAGAAATGGGTGCAGTGAATACAGTTGTTCGATTACAAAATGGTAATCTAAAAGGATTTAATACAGATGGTGACGGTTTTGTACGATCACTGGAAGAAAAGATTGGTGAACAACAACGTAATCAACCAGTGCTTTTAATAGGTGCTGGAGGTGCCGCAAGAGGAATTGCTTTTGCCCTAAAGAAAAAAGGGTATCAAAATATTACAGTTACGAATCGAACATTATCAAATGCGACTAAGCTAATTAATGAATTAGCTATTGGAAAAGCAATTTCATTTGATGAAGCTAGTGAAACATTGGACCAGTATAAAATACTCATTCAAACAACACCCGCTGGTATGAAATATGGGGATTCAACATATCCATTTCCAATAGACAATATGTCAAAGGAAGCAATTGCAGCTGATATTGTGTATAATCCATTAATGACGCCTTTTTTACAGCATGCACAACACATTGGAGCAACCGTTGTTACCGGTATTGGTATGTTTATACATCAAGGTGCTATTGCGTTTGAACATTGGTTAGGCTATTACCCAGATACAAAATTAATGATTGATCATCTTACAAAACAGTTACAATAAGAATCATTTCATGTTTTGATTTGTGTACCAAAGGCTTGCAACCAATAATCTAGAAACATTATTACTTTTTAAGAAGTCTTAGGAGGACACAATAATTTATGTTAACAGGTAAACAAAAAAGATATTTAAGAGCTGAAGCCCATCATTTAACACCAATTTTCCAAGTTGGTAAAGGTGGCGTGAATGAGCAAATGCTTCGTCAAATAAGCGATGCGTTAGAGGCTAGAGAGCTATTAAAAGTTAGAATTTTAGACAATTGCGAAGAAGAAAAAGATGAAGTGGCACAAGCACTGGCTGAAGGAACAAATTCAGAACTTGTACAGTTAATTGGCTTAACAGTCGTACTATATAAAGAATCTAAAAAAAATAAAAAAATACATTTACCTAGAGTAGATAAAAAGTAAGGTGTTGTTCAATGAAAAAGGTTGGCATTTTAGGTGGGACTTTTAATCCTCCACATATCGGACATCTTATTTGTGCAAATGAAGCTTTTTGTGCATTAAATTTAGATGAAGTCCGATTTATGCCAAATGCAATTGCACCTCACAAACAGCTTACAAATGATGCCACCATGCTTGATCGACTACGTATGGTAGAAATTATGGTGAGTCCTTACCCTAATTTTAAAGTAGAGCCTATCGAAGTTGAACGAGGTGGCGTTTCTTATACGTATGATACAATGTTAACCTTAGTGAACCGTGAACCAGATGTCCAATTTTACTTTATTATCGGTGGAGACATGATTGATTCCCTACATACTTGGCATAAAATACATGAATTAATGAAACTCGTCAAATTTGTTGGGTTAAAACGTCCTGGTTCCAGTTCTCATTCAAGCTTTGAAGTTCAAATGATTGATGCACCTGAGATTGTTTTATCTTCTACAATGATTCGCCATAGACTTGCTAATGGTGGTACATTGAAATTCTTACTTCCTGAGGGTGTTGAAGCATATATTCGAAAGGAAGGATTATATGGAACGTGCTGACTATTTGGAAGCGATAAAACCACGTATGCCTGAAAAAAGATATATTCATACCATTGGTGTAATGGAAACAGCTATAAAATTAGCAGAAATTTACGGTGAAGATGTACAATCAGCAGAAACCGCAGCCATTTTGCATGATATTGCCAAATATGCCGATGAAGATTGGATGATTCAAATTGTACAAGATTATGGACTGGATCAAAGACTAATCGATTGGGGTCCAGAATTATTACATGGTCCAGTTGGTGCTTGGATTGCTGAGCATGAATTTAATATTCTAAATGAAGATATACTAAATTCAATCCGGTTCCATACAACAGGAAGAGCTGGGATGTCTAAGTTAGAGAAAATTATCTTTATAGCGGATATGATTGAACCAAATCGAAACTTCGATGGAGTTGAAAAGCTTCGTATTAAAGCAGAAAAAGATTTAGATAAAGCAATGCGTGCTTGTATCCAACACTCAATCAAGTATTTAGTGAAAACAAAGCAAAGGATTTATCCAGTATCCATTGAATGCTATAACGATGTAGTTGACCAAGATTAGTAAAACAATAATTTCCATTTATATAATATAGTAGAAGTATTAAATGTAAAGAAGAGAGGAAAAGTGAAAGAATGACAGAAAGTTTATTACAAGTTGCTTATAAAGCTATAGATGACAAACGTGCAGAGGATATTGTAGTTCTAAATATGCAAAATATATCATTACTTGCAGATTATTTTATCATTTGCCACGGTAATTCTGACCGCCAAATTCAAGCAATCGCACGTGAAGTGCAAGAAAAAGCATCTGAGAACGGTTTTGAAGTTAAACGAGTAGAAGGATTTGATTCAGCACGTTGGGTATTAGTTGATTTAGGTGACGTTGTCGTACATGTTTTCCATAAAGATGAACGTGCGTTTTATAATTTAGAACGTTTATGGGGCGATGCACCTCAGTTAGATGCACCGACTTATGAACAACTATGAGTAATTATGTAAAATTTGCACAAGTATATGATGTGCTTATGCAAGATGTACCATATGACGATTACGTGAACTGGGTGAAAAAATTTGCACCTAGTGACCAATATCCACAACTATTGGATATTGGCTGTGGAACTGGTACACTCACATTAAAATTCTATCAAGAAGGATATGATGTGAGTGGTGTTGATTTATCCGGTGAGATGCTTGCAATCGCAAATGAACGTGCCTTGAACGAAGGATTATCGATACCTTTCTATGAAATGTCTATGGATGAATTAGAAGGTTTCCAGCAGTTGGATGTTATTACCATACCAATTGACTCCATCAATTATTTAGAAACTGAACAGTCCGTTATAGAAACATTGAACCTTGCTTACAATGCTTTGCGAGAAGGAGGTCAATTGTTTTTTGACGTTCATTCTTTATATAAAATGAATGAAATTTTTATGGATGGGCCTTTCACTTATGATGATGGTGAAATATTGTATGTATGGCATACAGAAAAAGGTGAAGAGGAACATTCTGTTTACCATCAAATTACTTTCTTCGTAAAGGACGATGAATCAAATCAATATGATCGTTTTGATGAGGAACATTTCCAACGTACTTTTCCATTAGAATATTATAATGAATGGCTCTATCAAGCTGGGTTTTCAAAGGTAGAGATGACAGCCGACTTTAAAGAGGAAAATCCCGGATTTGATAGTGAGAGAATATTAATCCGTGCAGTTAAATAATCTCATAAAATTCTTATAGAAACCTCTTGATAACAGAAGGTAAATTTTGTAATATGAAAATATCCATATGATTTACCTTCTGGAAAGTAGGTGTAATTATGTTCCAGAATTTTGTCAAAAAGTATGGATTGAGTGTGCTAATCCCCAGGCATACTTTGCTTAGCTATCCTTCTAATTTTCCTTCAACAAAATTATTCAAGTGAAGATAACCTTGAACCGCTTACGATTATTCCTGTAGAATCAGAACAATTGACAACTGACGAGAATGTAATTGAGGACGTAAATGAAGAATTATCTCAAAACGTAATCGTTGATATTAAGGGTGCTGTAAAATACCCTGGCGTTTATGAGCTTACTTCTCTTGACCGAATAATAGATGTAATTGAATTAGCTGGTGGATATACACCTGAAGCGGACTCAAAGGGTATCAATCATGCTCAAAAATTACAGGATGAAATGGTCATCTATATACCAAAATTAGGTGAAGTAATTGAAAACACTGAAACCGATTCTTTTGTTACGATCACAAATAGTCGGAATGGTGGTAGCAATGGCAACAATAGTTCATCGCAAAATCAAATTAATATTAATCTAGCAACAGAATCTGAATTGACAACCTTGCCTGGCATTGGCCCATCAAAAGCGCTTGCAATCATAAGCTATCGTGAGGAGAATGGGCGATTCCAATCAGTTGAGGATTTAAAAAATGTATCGGGTATTGGTGAAAAAACGTTTGAAAAGTTGAAAGAGTTTATTGTTGTGAAATAATGAAAATTGGATCTCGCATTGCAACCTATCCATTTTCAGTCTAAACTATCATTAAATAAAAGGTGGAGGTAGTCATATGGAGCGTATTACATGGGACCAATTTTTCATGGCACAAAGTCATTTATTAGCATTAAGAAGTACCTGTACTAGATTAGCAGTTGGCGCAACCATTGTCAGAGAAAAAAGAATAATAGCAGGTGGCTACAATGGGTCTATTTCAGGGGACGAGCATTGTATAGAACAAGGATGCTATGTCATTGATAACCATTGCGTTCGAACTGTCCATGCTGAAACAAATGCATTATTACAATGTGCTAAATATGGAACGCCTACAAACGGGGCAGATTTATATGTTACACATTTTCCTTGTTTACAATGTACGAAGTCAATTATTCAGTCGGGCATTAAAAATGTCTATTATGCAAAAAATTATAAAAATAACCCTTATGCTTTAGAATTGTTAGAAAAAGCGAAAGTGAATGTTGTGCATGTGCCTTTTGATGAAGCAAAAATTGATTTTCTAAAAGATGAGAAATATATTTTAACACTAGAAATGTTAAATAAGCTTCGTAGTTTAGGAGCTTCTGCTGAAGAACTATTTCCTTTTGAAGAGAAGGTGAATGAATTATTTGGTAAACTCATTAAAGCATAAATGGATTATTTACGCCTTGTCGGTTTTAGTTGCAGCGATTGCTGCTCATGAATCGATAGGGCTTTTATTTTTGATCTTACTTATACTTGGATATTGCGTTTATAAGCGATATGCGATGATTCATTGGATCCTAATAATTGTTGTTGTGATTGCATCCTTTTATTACTTTTCTTCTCTCGTAAAACAAATCTATGAACCTGTAGAATTTCCAGCTACACTAACTTGGACAGATGAATATAAAATCAATGGGTCTAAATTACGTGGCTTTATGAAGGATGTAAATGGACGTCGTATCTATGTTACCTATGAATTTCAAAACGAAGCAGAAAAGAATAGATTTGAATCCATACCTTTAGTAGGAATGCAATTTATAATCAACGGAGAGTTAGTAAAGCTTGAACTTCCTGCACATCAATATGCTTTTAATATGGAGGGCTATTTAAAGAGTAAAGGGGCAATTGGAATAGTAGAGATAAGTCATTGGAGTTATGTGGATCAATCACTTACTCTAACTCAAAGAATAAGTTATCAAAGATATTATTTAATTCAACATATAGAAAAAACGTTTCCAAGTTCTCTAGTAGCGGAAGCTCAAAGTTTACTAATTGGTTTTCAAGAAAATGTAGATTCTGAAATGACAAGGGCATATCAAAAATTAGGAATCACCCATTTATTTGCCATTTCGGGGTTGCATATAGCTATGGTGTCATTGATTGTACATCAAGGTTTATTGAGAATCGGAATAAGAAGAGAACTTGCTATGATTTTGTTAATTGCCATTTTACCGATATATGGTGTGTTGGCGGGTGGTGCCCCTTCAGTGTGGCGTGCGGTATTGGTCGTAGAATTTATTCTAATTTCGCAAATAAAATGGAAAATGCCTGTAGATGATGCTTTAGCTATAAGCTTTATTCTCTTTGTGTATTTAGAACCATGGTCAATTTATCAAGTAGGTTTTCAATTATCCTACTTAGCTACTTTTAGTTTAATTTATTCCGGAAATATACTTAAACGATATCAATCCTGGATTACCGAATCTTTTCTCATTACTTTTGTTTGTCAGTTACTAGTTTTTCCTCTCTTACTTTTTCAGTTTTATGAAATTAGTTTGTTTTCATTTATTGCAAATATTATTTTTGTTCCACTATTTTCGTTTATCATTTTACCAATCAATATTATTTTATTAATCGTTTCGTTTCTTCCTGGAGGAATAGTTAAATTTTTATTTGTGATCTATGAACCATTAAGGTGGCTATTAAACGTGTTTATTATGTGGCTACAAACGATTCCACATCAAATGTGGATTCCAGGTAGGCCATCGATGTTACTCGTGATTTTGGCCTATTTAGGCGTCTTTTTCTTCTTTTATTTGTTCGATAAAAAAACGAAAGTATGGAAATATTGTGTTGTCCTTCTTATTCCAATTGTACTGATACACTTTCAGCATAAATGGTATGACGAACTAAAAATAACTTTTCTATCAGTTGGTCAAGGGGATAGTATATTAATAGAATTACCAAATAGAGAGGAAGTCTATTTAATTGATACAGGTGGATTATTGAGATTTGCGCAAGATGAATGGAAACAAACAAAAGAACCATATGAAATAGGCCGACAAGTTGTTGTGCCTTATTTAAAAGGCAAGGGAATTCACCGCATAGACAAGCTAATCATTACCCATGCAGATAGTGACCATGTTGAAGGAGCAGAAGAAATCGTCAAAGAAATTGAAGTGAAGGAAATTCATATTTCGCCAAATTCATATAAAAAAGAAGTAATGATTGATTTAGTAAAAGAAGCAGAAAAAAGAGGAATACCAATCTTAGAGCAAATGACGGGGAAATACTGGAGTGTCCAAAATTATATCTTTCAATATTTATGGCCAGTCGATACGAACTATGAAGGAAATAATGATTCTCTAGTATTATATGTATCAAATGGTCGTTTTAAAGCGCTGTTGACAGGTGACTTAGAAGAGGATGGGGAACTGAAATTGATAAAGTACTATCCTCAATTAGAAAAAATAACATTACTAAAGGCAGGTCATCATGGAAGTAAAACCTCTAGTAGTAAACAATTTGTCGAAAAGTTACTGCCACAGCTAACCGTTTTTAGTACAGGGAAAAATAATCGGTATGGTCATCCACATAAAGAAGTAGTTGAAAGGTATCAATCCAATGGGCTTAAAATGCTGAATACTGCAGAAGTGGGAACGATTGAAGTATTGGTGAATAAAGTTCATATTAGCGTAAAAACAAGTCATTCTTTAATGGTGAATTAGAAAAAAAGCTTTGCCATTTATGACAAAGCTTTTTCTAAAATTATACAGCAGCTATAATTGTTGCAATAATAAACATAATTGCAAAGAACGCGAATGAAACGCCAAATCCGATACCAGCAGGGACTACTTGGTTCCCTTGCATTGCTCCATTATCGCCTTCAAAAGGGTTATGTGTAACAAAGTTTTCGTTATTATTATGTGCCATAATATCCCTCCTACTCAAATTTCATTATAAGTTAATGAAAAGCAAAAATCTATATGAATTGATATAAATTATACCATTTCACTCTACAAGGATTGTCACAGTTTATACAAACATTACTCCAAGTATGTGTAAAAACGTGTATACTTATAAGTGCGATAATTATTAGGGGGCTATTGTTTATGTTTACAAAAGTATGGAATGAAATCAATAATGGCGGCATTGCTCCTGTGTACTGTCTAGTTGGGGAAGAGACTTATTTTATTGACGAAACGATTAATAGATTGAAAAAAGCGTTGGCATCGTCAGAGGATGCTGAAATTATGAGCTTTGATTTGGAAGAGTCTCCAGTAGATTTTGTTATAGATGAGGCTGATACTTTTCCATTTTTTTCGGATCGAAAATTAGTAATAGCAAAGAACGCTAATTTCTTAAAGGCAACGGAAAAAGGGAAAGAAAAAATTGACCATGATCTATCAAGACTCGAAAATTGGTTAAAAAACCCTTCAGATTTTGCTGTTACAGTTTTTATTGCTCCATATGAAAAATTAGATGAGCGAAAAAAAATCACAAAACAGATGAAGCAAAGCAGCGTTATGCTTATTGCTGAGCCTTTGAAAGAAAATGATTTAAATGTATGGATACTTAGTTTGGCGAATGGTTATGGAAAAAAGATTACTGACGACGCCATAGATAAATTAGTTGAAATGGTTGGCGCTAATATGTTGCAACTTCAAAAGGAACTTGAAAAAATTGCCCTATATTTAGGTGAAGATCAGCTCATTACAGCTCAATTAGTTGAGGAACTCGTCGCTAAAACGTTAGAGCATGATGCATTTAAACTGTTAAACGCTTACTTGTCACATAATAATGCAGAAGCAGTTCAAATTTATCATGACCTATTAAGACAAAAAGAAGAACCTATTATGCTTGTCGGATTACTATCTTCAAATATTAGAACAATGAATAATGTTTATTATCTACAAAGAAAAGGCTATCATCCAACGCAAATAGCAAAACAATTAAAGGTTCACCCGTATCGAGTAAAACTAATGATTGAACAAAAAAATCGACCAAGTGAAGAAAGATTATTAAAAGCAATAAATAAATTAGCTGAAATTGATTTGATGTTAAAGAGTGTAAGTGGAAACAGAGAAAGATTTTTGGAGATGTTTTTAATAAAACCATTATAAAATGTGAAAGCAATTTATCTAATCTAATTAACACATATCTAATAATTATGAATGAAAAAAACCATCCTACTTAGTAGGATGGTTTTTTATATAAAGGCTTAAATTAGTTAGCTTTAGAAGCTAAACGAGACTTTTTACGGCTAGCCGCGTTTTTATGGATAAGTCCTTTAGAAGCCGCTGTATCAAGAGCTTTGTGTGCAGCTACTACTAATTCTTGTGCGTTTTCAGCACCTGTTGCTATAGCTTGTTCAGCTTTTTTAACAGTAGTACGCATTGCAGATTTCGCTTGTGAGTTTGCAGCGTTTGCTTTTTCAGCAACTTTAACACGTTTGATTGCAGATTTAATATTTGGCATAACTTTCACCTCCTAAATAAGGGACGAGATGTTATCTTCTCACTAATTTTCTTTTGTCAATACAACAAAAATCATTCTACCAAAGGAAACCTATAATTGCAATAGATAAATGCAAAGAATATTTACTTGACAGTTTGACCAATATATAAGTTGAGGTGATTATGATGGCAGAAATTGAAGTAAATTGGAGTAGAACCGACCTAATCGATGAGGCGGAAGAAGTTGTACAACATCGTACCAAGCATCAAAAGGAGAAATTAGAAGATACCAGTGGCGTTGTCATTGAAGAATTTAATGAGAACCGGGTCAAAGTAACGAAAGTTACTGTAGATGAGAAAGGTCAGGAAGAGATAGGGAAAAAAGAAGGTATGTATATTACACTTTCTGTACCAACTCTGTATGTAGATGATGAAAATGGTTTTGAACAACTTGAAAAATCCTTTGTAAAATACTTAGATGAGATTCATAAAGATGTCGTGATTGATCAAGATAGTAAAGTTTTAGTAATCGGGCTAGGTAATAAAACAATTACGCCAGATGCTGTTGGTCCATTTGCAATTGATGCTATGCAAGCAGAAAATTCAGAAAACCCGAATGATCATTTTATCATGTATGCGCCAGGAGTTACGGGCCAAACAGGTTTTGAAACAAGTGATTTTATTCATGCATTAGTACAAAAAATTAACCCTGCATTAGTTTTAGTGATTGATGCATTGGCAACTCGGGGATCGGAACGATTATGTAAAACAATTCAAATTACAGATACTGGTATTCATCCAGGGTCAGGGGTTGGGAACCAACGAACAGAAGTATCAAAAGAAGTGTTTGGTGTTCCGGTAACAGCAATTGGTATACCTACAGTTGTCGATGCAACTGTCATTATCGCAGATGCAGTCGAAAAAGTATTTCGTTCAATTGCTGCTAGAGTACAGGAAAAAGGAAAACCATCTAGTAAGTTATCTGTTTCATCTTGGACGCCAGATCCGAATACAAGACTTGATATGAACTTAGTTAAACCGATTTTTGGAGAATGGTCTACATGGTCTTCCAATGATCGCTTACAATTATTCCAAGAAGTATTACATTCTAATCCAGAAAGATTAATTGTTACACCTAAAGAAGTGGATGTTTGGATTACAAAGTATTCATTATTAGTTAGTAATTCATTATTTAAATGGATGAATAAAAAAGCGAAATAGTTCTAAAATTCCTCTCCTCCCCATATGGTAGTGGAAGGAGAGGATGTCATGTTAAAACAAATACAAATATTAGTTGCTTTTCTAGTTTTCTTTTTCGTTTTACCGATTATTGCAGGACTTTTGCCATTCCCAAATAACGCTAAAATTGAGTATCCAAAAGTGCAAGAACCACAGTTAGTTTATGCTGCCAACTCAGATGCACCATCTACGACAGAGGATGAAACGACAACAATGTCAACTACTGAAATTACTTCTTCACCAATCACTACAGACGTTTCTCAACCTCTAAATCCTTTTGATGTACTGATTTATTTTACGCACTCACATGAAACATATAAACCGTATGTTAAGAGTGAAAAAGGTATTGTTGTAAGTTACGATAAAACTACAAACTTGTTTTCTATGCAGAATATGATAGAAAACTATTTTCGGTTAAATGGACTTACACCAAAAACTCTTGATGTCGATGTTCAAAGCGTTATGGATCAAAACGGATTGAAATTCTACCAAGCTTACGATGCGGTACGTCCGTACGTTGCTAAAGAATTAAAACAAAATTCTTATGACTTAATATTAGACATTCACCGAGATTCTTTTGGAGCAGATGTCACAACAGTAACAAACAATAATGTTAAGTATGCAAAGATTGCATTTGTAATTGGTGCTGAGAATCCAAACTATGAAGCCAATTTAGCTAAAGCAAATGCTCTAAGTGATTCATTAAATAAAATAATCCCAGACATTTCACGCGGTGCAATTATTAAAAAGGGTGAGGGTGTTGATGGGGTTTACAATCAGGATTTAGCGAAAGAATTATTAGTAGTTGAAGTAGGTGGAATTGATAATACGGAAGATGAAGTATACCGTACAATATCAATTCTAGCTCAAGCAATTTCTAAAACCTTTATAACGAATGAGCTTTAAACTTTGAAATTTAAAAGTTTTTATATAAGTTTTCCAAATTAATATGATCTTTGTAGTGAGATGAAAGGATAAATCAACGTATATGATTTATCCTTTCAATAGTTTTCTTCACTAGAATCATTGCTAAAGTTTATGTCGTACTGCTATAATTCAAATTAGTTTAACCATTTAGAAGAGGGAGTTTCTTCTGGAGTAAATAGAAATTTTAAGCAAATAATTGCTTTCAAGGTTAAAGCCTCCGCTTTAATGGCACACTTTATGTGGGTCATTATATACGGAGGCGTATTTGATTAGGAGTGGACATAAATGAATCGAGAAGAACGTTTACAGCGTCAAAAGAACATTAGGAATTTCTCAATAATTGCCCATATCGACCACGGTAAATCTACACTTGCCGACCGAATCTTAGAACAAACAAAAACCGTTACGCAACGTGAAATGAAATCTCAGCTACTAGATTCCATGGATTTAGAACGTGAACGTGGTATTACGATAAAATTAAATGCTGTTCAATTAAAATATAATGCAAGAAATGGCGAACAATATACATTCCATCTAATTGATACACCAGGACATGTCGATTTTACATATGAGGTATCTCGTTCGCTTGCTGCTTGTGAAGGTGCAATTTTAGTCGTAGATGCTGCACAAGGTATTGAAGCTCAAACGCTTGCAAATGTGTATTTAGCATTAGATAACGATTTAGAAATATTACCGGTTATTAACAAAATAGATTTACCAGCTGCAGACCCAGAAAGAGTGAAACAAGAAATTGAAGACGTAATTGGGTTAGATGCATCAGAGGCAGTTTTAGCATCAGCGAAAGCAGGAATTGGGATTGAAGAAATTCTAGAACAAATTGTAGAAAAAGTTCCCGCACCAACAGGCGATCCTGATGCTCCATTACAAGCTCTTATTTTCGATTCTGTTTACGATGCATACAAAGGTGTTATTATCTCTATTCGTGTCATTAATGGGACTGTAAAACCAGGCGATAAAATTCGCATGATGGCAACTGGAGCAGAATTTGAGGTAATTGAGGTAGGAATTCATACTCCAAAATCAGTTCCTCAAAAAGAGCTTACTGTTGGTGATGTAGGGTATTTAACTGCATCAATTAAAAATGTAGGAGATACACGGGTTGGGGATACGGTTACTTATGCAGGAAGTAAAGCAGCTAAAGAACCTTTACCAGGATATCGCCGATTAAACCCAATGGTATATTGTGGTCTATATCCAATTGATACAGCAAGATATAATGATTTACGTGAAGCCTTAGAGAAATTAGAGTTAAATGACTCAGCATTACAATTTGAAGCAGAAACTTCTCAAGCGTTAGGGTTTGGTTTCCGTTGTGGGTTCCTAGGTTTACTTCACATGGAGATTATACAAGAACGTATAGAACGTGAATTTAATATTGATATCATTGCAACTGCTCCATCGGTTATTTATGAAGTGTTTATGACAGATGGAACTTCTCTTAAAGTGGACAACCCTTCCATGATGCCAGATCCGCAAAAAATAGATCGTGTAGAAGAACCATACGTTAAAGCTACTATAATGGTACCGAATGAGTATGTTGGTGCTGTAATGGAACTATGTCAACATAAACGTGGGAATTTCTTAGGAATGGATTATATTGATACCACTCGTGTATCAATTCAATATGATATGCCATTAGCTGAAATTGTATATGACTTCTTCGACCAATTAAAATCTAATACGAAAGGGTATGCATCTTTTGATTATGAACTAATTGGCTATAAACAATCTAAATTAGTGAAGATGGATATATTATTAAATGCTGAGACAGTTGATGCATTAAGTATTATTGTTCACCGTGATTTTGCTTATGAGCGCGGGAAAGTCATCGTTGAAAAGCTAAAAGAGTTAATTCCAAGACAACAATTTGAAGTGCCAATCCAAGCTGCAATCGGCCAAAAAATAATTGCGCGTTCAACAATTAAAGCAATGCGTAAAAATGTTCTTGCAAAATGTTATGGTGGAGATATTTCACGTAAACGTAAACTTCTTGAAAAGCAAAAAGAAGGTAAGAAACGTATGAAACAAGTTGGGTCAGTTGAGGTGCCACAAGAGGCATTTATGGCTGTATTAAAAATGGATGACAAAAAATAATTATTTACAGGAAAACACCTTGTTTTCCTGTTTTTTATTATTGATAGATAGTTGTGTAAAATTGAAATTCTAATCCGAAGCTGTACAATATAGTGATATACGATTTATGTAAAGAGAAAGTAGTGATTCATAAATGGCTCGTGGTATTTATATACATATACCTTTTTGTCATCAAATTTGTAATTATTGCGACTTTAATAAAGTCTTTTTTAAAAACCAGCCAGTTGATGAGTATATTGAAGCTATTGGTAAAGAAATAGAGTTAGTAAAGAAACAATCACCAGATGTGATCAACCAAATTGAGACCATCTATTTAGGTGGTGGAACGCCAACTTCACTTTCCGCAGATCAAATTACTCGTTTATTAGAAATAATCAACAATCTTATACCTACAAATAATCTAATCGAATTCGCTTCTGAGGCAAATCCCGATGAATTATCAATTGATAAATTAAAAGCATTAAAAGATGGTGGGATTAATCGACTTAGTTTAGGCGTGCAATCATTTGATTCGGATTTATTAAAAAGACTTGGAAGAACCCATTCTAATGAGCAGGTGTATGAAACAATTCAAAATGCTAGAGCTATTGGATTAAACAATCTAAATATTGATTTAATGTATGGATTACCTGGACAAACTATGGAACAGTGGGAAGAAACACTTTCAAAAGCAATCGCATTAAAACTTCCACATTATTCTGCATATTCTTTAATTGTTGAACCAAAAACAATTTTTTATATTCAGTACGCAAAAGGAAAACTCAACTTACCAACAGAAGACTTAGAAGCTGAAATGTACGATCTATTAATGAATGAAATGGATCGTAATGGATTACAGCAATATGAAATAAGTAACTTTGCTAAGGATGGGTCCATTTCAACACACAACAAAATTTATTGGGATAATGACGAATACGTTGGAATTGGTGCAGGTGCCCATGGATATCTTGAGGGGATTCGTTATTCCAATATCGGACCTATTAGAAAATATCTGGATACGATTGCAAGTGGAAGCAGACCAATACAACATCAGCATGAAGTAACTATTGATGAAAAATGTGAAGAGCAAATGTTTTTAGGATTAAGAAAAACCGAGGGTGTATCTTACGAATCCTTTGAAAGAAAATTAGGTGTACCCATGCTGGAAAAATACGAATCCATTATTAATCATCTTGTAGGAGATGGGTTAATAATTGCAGATAATATAGGTGTTCGTTTAACGAGAAAAGGTAGATTCGTGGGGAATGAAATTTTTCAACAATTTTTATTAGGTGATTAGTACGATTTCGTTGACAGAAAAAATGAGTTTTGATAATTTAATAATAGTATTAGCACTCTTTAAATGAGAGTGCTAACAGAGGTGATGAAATTGTTAACTAACCGACAATTACAAATATTGCAAGTAATCGTTGACGATTTTGTTAGTTCAGCACAGCCAGTGGGCTCACGTCAAATTTCTAAAAAGGATTGGATTCAATTTAGTCCAGCAACTATTAGAAATGAAATGGCTGATCTTGAGGAATTAGGGTATCTAGAAAAAACTCATACATCTTCTGGTAGAGTGCCTTCTGAGAAAGGATATCGTTTTTATGTAGATCATTTGTTGCAACCAAAAACGATGTCAGGCAAAGATATTGGTATAATTCAATCAATTTTTCAAAATCAAATTATTGAAATTGAGCAAATTATTCGCCAATCTGCAAACATTCTTTCTGATTTAACAACTTATACAACGATACTACTAGGTCCAAATGTAGGAAACCATCGAGTTAAAAGATTTCAAATTGTACCATTATCAGATCAAACAGCTGTAGCGATTATTGTGACAGATAATGGCCATGTTGAAAATCGAATGATTACATTACCCGAGGGCTTTGATGCCTCAGATATTGAAAAAACTGTTAATATATTGAATGAGAGATTAGTGGGAGTCCCAATATTAGATTTACAATCTAAGTTAGAGCTTGAAACAATAGAAGTGCTTAGACAGCATATTCGTACAACAGATTCCTTATTTCAATCATTAAAGAATATGACTAAAGTTGAAAAGGAAAGTGAAATTTACTTTGCTGGAAAGATGAATATGTTGAACCAGCCTGAGTTTCATGACTTTAATAAAATTCGAATGTTTATGGACTTAATGGATAAGAAAAGCCAGCTTGTTTCTTTATTCCATCCTGAAGATCAAAATATTCATATTCGAATTGGCTCAGAAAATAACCATTTAGCTATGGAAGATTGTAGTGTAATAACTGCAACTTACTCAATCGGTGAACAACAAACCGGTTCCATCGCTATTATCGGACCTACTCGCATGGATTATCAACGGGTGATATCTTTGCTCGATCTAATGCGAAGTGGACTTTCAAGTACATTGACAAAGAAATTAATGGATGGACAATAAGGAGGATTTATTGTGTCTGAAACAACGGAAAATAAGGAACAAAAGACAGAAGAAGTTGTAGAACAAGTAGCAGAAAATACTGAAGAAATTTCTGAAACAACTTCAAATGAGCAGTCGGAAGAAACGATTGAGATTTCTGCTGAAGAACAAAAAATAGCAGAATTAGAAGCGAAATTAGCTGAGGAAGAAAATCGTTATTTACGATTAAGAGCAGATTATGATAATTTGCGTCGTCGTACTCAACTTGATCGCGAAGCACAAGAAAAATATCGTGCACAAAGCTTGCTGACTGACTTATTACCGGTGTTGGATAATTTTGAACGTGCACTTCAAGTTGAAGTGACTTCAGATGATGCTATATCCTTATATAAAGGTATTGATATGGTGTATAAAACATTATTAGATGCTATTAATAAAGAAGGGTTAGAAGTAATTGAAGCTGAAGGAATTCAGTTTGACCCGACTGTACACCAAGCGGTAATGCAGGAATCTGATTCCGATAAAGATTCAGGTGTAGTATTGCGAGAACTTCAAAAGGGTTATAAATTAAAAGATCGTGTACTTCGACCATCAATGGTCTCTGTTAATGAATAAACCTATCTTTTGTTAGTCGCACTTTAATTAGTTTTTTAATTTATTAGGAGGCAATTTAAAATGAGCAAAATTATTGGTATTGACTTAGGAACAACAAACTCTTGTGTAGCAGTATTAGAAGGCGGAGAACCAAAAGTTATCCCAAATCCAGAAGGTAATCGTACAACTCCATCAGCAGTTTCTTTCAAAAACGGAGAACGCCAAGTTGGTGAAGTAGCAAAACGTCAATCTATTACAAACCCAAATACGATTCTTTCTATCAAGTCAAAAATGGGTACAAATGAAAAAGTAAAAATTGAAGATAAAGAGTATACACCGCAAGAAGTATCTGCAATGATTCTACAATATATAAAAGGTTATGCAGAAGAATACTTAGGTGAAACTGTAACGAAAGCAGTAATCACTGTACCAGCTTATTTCAACGACGCACAACGTCAAGCTACAAAAGATGCAGGTAAAATCGCTGGATTAGAAGTTGAACGTATCATCAACGAACCAACAGCTGCTGCACTTGCATATGGTTTAGACAAACAAGATGTTGATCAAAAAATCTTAGTATTTGACCTTGGTGGTGGTACTTTTGACGTTTCAATCCTTGAATTAGGTGACGGAGTATTCGAAGTACTTGCAACTGCAGGGGACAATAAACTAGGTGGAGATGACTTTGACCAAAAAGTTATTAACTACTTAGTAGAAGAATTCAAAAAAGAAAATGGCATCGATTTAGCGAAAGATAAAATGGCAATGCAACGTTTAAAAGACGCAGCTGAAAAAGCGAAAAAAGATTTATCAGGTGTATCTTCAACTCAAATTTCATTACCATTCATCACAGCAGGTGCTGATGGTCCATTACACTTAGAAGTAAACTTAACTCGTGCAAAATTCGATGAAATTACACGTGACTTAGTTGAAAGAACAATGGGTCCTGTTCGTCAAGCATTAAAAGATGCAGGAATGTCTGCTTCACAATTAGACAAAGTTATTTTAGTTGGTGGATCAACACGTATTCCTGCAGTACAAGAAGCTGTGAAAAAAGAAACTGGTCATGAACCACATAAAGGTGTAAACCCAGATGAAGTAGTAGCTATGGGTGCAGCGGTACAAGGTGGCGTATTAACTGGTGATGTAAAAGACATCGTTTTACTTGACGTAACACCACTTTCACTTGGTATTGAAACAATGGGTGGCGTATTTACAAAATTAATCGATCGTAATACAACAATCCCAACTTCAAAATCTCAAGTATTCTCAACTGCTGCAGATAATCAACCAGCTGTTGATATTCACGTTTTACAAGGTGAACGCCCAATGGCTGCTGACAACAAAACATTAGGTCGCTTCCAATTAGCGGATATTCCACCAGCACCACGTGGTATTCCACAAATTGAAGTGACATTTGATATCGATAAAAACGGTATTGTGTCTGTTAAAGCGAAAGATTTAGGAACTCAAAAAGAACAAACAATTGTTATTCAATCTGATTCTGGTTTAACAGATGATGAAATTGAACGCATGGTTAAAGAGGCTGAAGCAAATGCTGAAGCTGATGCAAAACGTAAGGAAGAAGCTGAATTACGTAACGAAGCTGACCAATTAGTCTTACAAGTAGATAAAACGATTTCTGATCTTGGTGAACAAATTACTGAAGATGAGAAAAAATCAGTTGAAGATGCTAAAGAAGAATTGAAAAAAGCTCTAGAAGCTGGTGAAATTGAAGGTATTAAATCTTCTAAAGAGAAACTTGAAGGTATACTACAACCTTTAGTTATGAAAGTATATGAGCAAGCTGCAGCAGCAGCACAAGCTGCTCAAGGTGATGCTGGCGCAGGCGCAAGCACAGACAAAAAAGATGACGGTGTTGTAGACGCTGACTTTGAAGAAGTTAAAGACGACAAATAAGATAAATGTATGGTGCTCGCCGAACTTCAATAGGCGAATAAGTAACATTCTTTGACCCTAATTTGTCAGAGCTTACGATTTCAATTACACATTACTAGAACTATTGAAGATAGAGCATTCTTTCAAGTTGAAAAAGTCAAAGCCGATTACGGACTTTGACTTTTTCATTGTAAGTTGGAACGTGTAACACAAAATTGTTATAAAGATAGGAAATATAAATTCTATTTTTATGTCAAATTTAATTAATAAATTTTAAAACAATTTATGTTACAATGAACGTTACGTATATAGAGCGGAGTGTGAACGATGAGTAAACGCGATTATTATGAGGTACTTGGAGTAAGTAAAAGCGCAAGCAAAGATGAAATTAAAAAAGCATATCGTAAATTATCCAAACAATACCACCCAGATATAAATAAAGAGTCTGGCGCGGATGAAAAATTCAAAGAAATCGCAGAAGCTTATGAAGTGTTAAGTGATGATACAAAACGTAGTCAATATGATCAGTTTGGTCACGATGGTCCTGGCGGGGGCTTTGGTGGCGGTTTTAATGGTGGATTTTCTGGGTTTGGAGGATTTGATGATATATTTAGCTCCTTCTTTGGTGGAGGAAGTAGTCGTCGTTCAGATCCGAATGCACCTCGAAAAGGCGATGACCTCCAATATCGCATGAACATATCTTTCGAAGATGCTATATTTGGCAAACAAACAGAAGTGGAAATTCCTAGAGAAGAAACATGTGACACGTGTAATGGTTCTGGTGCGAAACCAGGTACTACACCAAAAACGTGTAGCAGTTGTAATGGTTCAGGTCAGATTAACCAAACTGTTGAAACGCCATTTGGTCGTATGGTAAATCGTAAAACATGTACGACATGTCGCGGAACTGGTAAAATTATCCCTGAAAAATGTTCAACATGTCACGGAGCAGGATCTGTTCAAAAACGTAAAAAAATTAAAGTTACGATCCCTGCAGGTGTTGATGAT